>FUWD013232461.1_pt1 | contig 13998 bp, 18 predicted proteins | sample 1063281 | NCBI WGS metagenome assembly FUWD01 (sample SAMEA79048168, study PRJEB19326) | metagenome | biome: marine | reverse complement strand
CGTGACCTCCTTCCCCAACCCTGATCAACCATTCACTTTTCAATGCACCTTATGGCTCTTGGCGTGCCCTTGGTTCAGGGTAGATTGAATTCATGATCATCAAAGGACAGACCATGGTCCATGATGGGAACTCCTTGCGCACTGTCGCACGCATAGAAGACAAAGTCCGGCTTGGCCCTGATTCCCAAGTTGATGACAAAGCCATAATCATCACGCCACAAGACCCTCATGCAACTGATCCATTCCTGCTCTTTGCTGAGGACTGGTTTTCAGAGCCGGGATTTGAGTGGCATCCGCATAGAGGTATCGAGACAGTAACCATGGTGCTCGACGGCGTTCTTGAACACGGTGACAACGCAGGCAACACCGGGGCGTTGCAACCAGGTGACATCCAATGGATGACAGCCGGCAAGGGAATCATCCACCGAGAATTAGCTTTTAAAACGAGTACGCCCACACACTTCAACTTTGGGTCAACCTTCCCAAGAAATTAAAGATGACCCAAACCGGCTACCAAGATCTGCGGGCATCAGTGCGCCCAAGTATCACCACAAAGGGTGCATCAATTGACGTTGTTTCAGGGAAAGTAGCTGACACCGTTGGTTTGGCAAAAAATCAGCACCCAATTCAAGGTGCCGTGTTAACGCTGGAACCCAGTGCATCCCTTGACTATGCACTACCAAGTTCACACCGTGCATTCCTCTACGTGCTCGAAGGTGAAGTTTCAATTGGTGGTCGCAAGGTGCGAGCTGGTCAGATCGCTTGGTCGGATCCAGTCAATGGGCCGGGCAGCAGTTTGCACATCAAGGCAATTGCACGGGAGCAAACCTCTCGTGTTCTCACCTACAGCGGTACACCACTTCGCGAGCCGGTTGTCATGGGCGGACCAATTGTTATGAATTCACGTGCGGAAATTGATCGGGCAATGCAGGACTACCACTCTGGAAAATTCGGCCAAGTGCCCCGTCAACCACGACTCAAGCGCGCTTCCTCGAGTGCACGCACGATGTCGTCGACTCTGTCTTTGGCGTCACCGAAAAGCATCGCTGAGTTCTCATTGAAGAACAGCGGATTCTGCACACCGGCATAGCCCGACGCCATGGAACGCTTAAACACAATCACGTCATTGGCATTCCAGACGCGCAACACCGGCATGCCGGCAATCGGGCTTCCAGGATCAGTCTCAGCCGCAGGGTTCACTGTGTCATTCGCTCCGATAACGAGAACGACATCGGTGTCTGCGAAATCATCATTGATCTCGTCCAACTCGAGCACGATGTCGTAAGGCACCTTCGCCTCTGCGAGGAGGACATTCATGTGGCCAGGCAGGCGACCGGCAACCGGATGAATGCCGAAGCGCACCGTGGTGCCGTTCTCGCGGAGTTTGCGGGTGAGTTCGGCAACGCCGTATTGCGCTTGAGCAACGGCCATGCCATAACCCGGCGTAATAATCACTGACTTCGCGTTTCGCAACAGCTCTGCAGTCTCGACCGCGGTCCCTCACGGTGGTCGCCGTAGTCCTTGTCTTCACTTGGCCCAGCTTCAATGCCAAAACCACCGGCAATCACCGAGATGAACGAGCGGTTCATTGCCCGGCACATGATGTAGGACAGGTAAGCGCCCGAGGAGCCCACAAGTGCACCGGTAACGATCAGCAAATCATTCCCGAGGAGGAAGCCGGCGGACGCCGCGGCCCAGCCGGAGTAGCTATTGAGCATTGACACAACTACGGGCATGTCACCGCCACCAATGGAGGCAACCAGGTGCCAGCCAAGGGCCAAGGCAATAATCGTCACCACGACCAGCAGCCATAGCGCCGGGTCAATAACGAACCACACGGTGAGGGCAAAGAAAACAACGAGTGCGCCGATGTTCAGCACGTTCTTGCCAGGCAGCACGAGTGGATTTGACTTCAACCGGCCCGACAACTTGCCGTACGCGACGATTGAGCCCGTGAAGGTCACTGCGCCAATAAAGACGCCAACAAAAACCTCAACGCTGTGGATTCCCAGGGTGCCTTCGGCCGTAAGCAGGGCAATTTCCTCCGGACTTCCGCCACCCTCGATGAGCAAATAGCCGTTCCAACCCACCAGCACTGCCGCCAAGCCGACAAAGGAGTGCAGAAGTGCGATGAGCTCAGGCATGCCCGTCATGGCGACGACTCGTGCCCGCCACAGACCAATAGCAGCACCAAGAACCATTGCCACACCGATCAAGATCAGGCCGAGGGATTCGATATTGCGATCGATTGCCAGGACGATTGTGGCGACGAGCGCCACTGACATTCCCGCTATGCCATAGGTATTACCCGCCTTGGCGGTCTCATGCTTGGACAAGCCGGCAAGGGCGAGGATGAAAAGCAATGCGGCAACTAGGAAGGCCGCCTGTGCGAGGGATTCGATAGTCATGTGATCAGCTCCGCGAGAACATCGAGAGCATTCGGCGTGTCACGGCAAAGCCGCCGAACACGTTAATGCTGGCCAGTAGGACTGCGACGAAGGCTAAGACCGTAATCACGGTGTTGCTGTGACCGATCTGAAGGAGCGCGCCGACGACGATGATGCCTGAGATCGCGTTGGTAACTGACATCAGCGGCGTGTGCAATGCGTGATGCACGCTGCCGATCACGTAGTACCCGATCACGATTGCCAAGACGAAAACCGTGAGGTGCACGCGAAAAGAAGGGGGCGACGCTGCAACCAAAAGCAGCAAGAGCGCGGCACCAATGCCAACGTAAGTGAATCGACGCGCGGTGGTCATCGGGGCCTTGGCCGGCGGCGCTTCGACGACCGCTTGCTCCGCCGCTGCCTGAGTAGGTGCTGCAGACACCTGCACTGCGGGCGGCGGCCAAGTGACCTCACCATCGCGGGAGACCGTTATACCGCGTTGCACGACGTCATCCCAGTCGATGACAAGTACGCCGTCTTTACCCGGCGTCATGAGCTTCATGAGATTGACGAGGTTGGTACTGAAGAGCTGCGAGGCCTGCGCTGCGAGGCGGCCCGGCAGATCCGTGTAGCCAATGATCGTGACTCCGTTGGCCGTGACCACGACCTCACCCGCCACGGTGCCCTCAACGTTGCCACCATTAGCAGCAGCCATATCAACGATCACGCTGCCGCGCTTCATGCTCGCGACCATCTCGGCGGTAATCAGGATCGGAGCAGCACGCCCAGGAATCAATGCCGTGGTGATGAGGATGTCGATTTCCGGCGCCCACTTGGCGTAAAGGGCTGCGGCGCGCGCGTTATAGTCGTCAGACATTTCTTTGGCGTATCCGGTTGATGAGACTTCGACGTCGGCGGCGGCAACTTCCAGGTACTGGCCACCAAGGGACACCACCTGGTCGGCCACCTCGGGGCGCGGATCGGTGGCGTAAACGATTGCGCCCATACCGCCGGCAGTTCCGATTGCAGCCAGGCCCGCCACACCCACACCGGCCACGAGCACCTTGGCGGGAGGCACCTTGCCGGCAGCAGTAATCTGCCCGGTGAAGAACCGACCGAAGGCATTTGCTGCCTCGATCACCGCGCGGTAGCCCGCGATATTTGCCATTGAGCTCAAAACATCCAGTGACTGGGCGCGCGAGATACGTGGGACGGCATCCATGGCAAGTGCGGTGATGCGTCGACGCGCCAGATCAGCGACTAGGTCAGGGTTGAGTGCTGGGCTGACCAGCGAGATCACGGTCGTGCCCTCCCGGAGTCGATCAAGTTGCGCAACCGACGGCGCGTTAATTCCGAAGACGATGTCTGCGGCGGCGGCATCTCCGATCGATGCACCCGCGGCGACGTACGAATCATCAGAGAATGATGATTCGGCGCCGGCACCTGACTCGATCACGACGCCGTACCCAAGCTCAATCAGCTTCTCGACGGTAGTTGGCGTGGCTGCAACCCGGGTCTCCCCGGGAATTGCCTCGTGCAGGACTCCGATGATCACTGATCACTCCCAATATATAAGCGTTGTGAACTGCACGGCACAGTTCAACGGATGAATATAGTGGGCATCACCGTAGTGCACCCACCGAACGGAATGTGTGAAACTTGAGTGATCAGAATCACTTATCCGACCGGAACTTCAGGCTGGAAACCTCTGGCACAACTGGACCTACCGGCACATTCGGAAAGTCAGGCAGCAGTGCCTGTCCACGGCTTGATACGCCGGAGCTCATCAGCCATCTGCGACTGAGCAACCTCGGTGTCGTGGGCGGCCTGGGCACGGAGCCAGTACCCATCAGATAGGCCGAAGAAACGGCAAAGTCGCAGGTCCGTGTCTGCGGTGACGGTGCGCTTGCCATTGACGATATCGCCGATGCGCTGTGCGGGGACTCCGATCTCCTTCGCGAGCCGGTAACGGGAAAGCCCCATGGGTACCAGAAACTCCTCCCACAGCAACTCGCCCGGCGTCACCGGGTCCAGTAGTGCCGCCTTGCCTTTGCTGGCCATCCTTATCTCCCTTCCGCCAACTAGTGGTAGTCGACGATCTCTACATCGACCGGTCCAATTGCAGACCAGGTGAAGCAAAGGCGCCATTGATCATTGACCCGGATGCTCTTCTGACCCTTGCGGGAGCCCTTGAGCGCCTCCAGCCGGTTACCCGGTGGAACCCGAAGGTCCTCCAAGGAACTAGCAATCTCAAGTTGCCGAAGCTTGCGCCGCGCCACCTTTTCGATCGACACGAACCGCCGAACCCTTCGACCGCCAGCAAGTACCTCAGTGTCTCGGTCTGCAAATGACACGATCACCGACTAATAGTAACGCGTTGCATTAATAACGTCAAGCATGGTTATTCATGAGTTACCCCACGCCAAGCCAGGTAGCGCACCAGCATGATCGGCGGCGTCAACGACCATCATGCCGACAGATCCGCCGCTCGTTGCGGTGTCCTCCGGGCCGGGATCTCGAGATCGACACCACCTTGATCACTTAATCTGTCCAGCAGCGTGACCAGCATCCCGGGACTTTCACTGGGCTCAGTCACGTTCCCAACCAGTATCTCGCGAATCTCAGCGGCCATCTGTCACCCCCAATCTGCTATCAATAAAAACTATCATTGTTCCCGTGTGACCCTAAACCCATAACCATGTCGAAATAGCGACGCATACTCGACTACCAGCTCGTAGTCGCACCTGTATAAATGAGACTGAAAGCAATCCGAAATCGGTTAATAAAGGTTTACTGGCACGAGGAAGTGAGACGATTTTGGGCGATGGTCTCTTCACTCGTAATGCGCAAAACCTCGGCATGGCAGCAAGCTTCAGAGAATGCCAGCCTTTTGGGCGGCGGCGGCCACCGCAGTTCTAGAACTGACCCTGAGTTTGGTAAATGATCTCGTCAGGTGCGCCTTGACAGTTGCATGCGTGATCACCCACCACCGCTGGGGACGTCACCGAATGAAACCGAAGGCAATCCCCCGCACTTACTTTCACGCTTCGGGTTATTACCGGGCTATTAGCGCTCGAAAATATCTGTTTTGTTTAGAGCCGCCTCGGAGATTCGAACTCCGGACCTACGCATTGCGAGTATTTGCCAGATGTCCATAGTGTGCCCTGGTTGTCAAAAACTGAATTTGCTAAAAAGTTAGTAAAAAAGTTAAATAATTTAGCACAAATAGGTTGATGGTTTTGACTAATTCGTGCGGCATAGTCCTTGAAATGTTAATGAAGCTACCAAAGCGATGACCTCTTCCGGAACCGACTCGACCCTAATAGGTGAATCAATCTGATGAGGTGCAGGTGCGCCAATGTGCACTTGAGTTACAGAAACGCCTCAACACCGATTTACCGAATGCAGATCTTGAAAGTGAAGTACTCGATCTCATTGATGCCTTCCGTAATGACCCTTACTTGTGGAAGTAATGCTTTACCGATTGATTCTCATTGGATCATCAAGTGCGATGGTGACCGGTTGCAAGGTTGCAGGGCCCGGAGCCGTGTAGGCAACACCTTCAGTAGGTGACTGGCCGGGCCCTCCTGGGGTGTAGAAAGCTGAGTAACCGCCATCAAGGCTGGGAATCTCAAGCCCGGTGATACTCCTGGCGGCTCCTTCTTCCCCTGCCAAAATAATATCGAGGTAGTTGTCTCGATCCTCGGAGTAGCAATCATCGAAGAGGATTTGATCTGTTTGCGACTCGGCTTTCCCAAGATCAGAAATTCCAATGACGGTCAGGCTGCCACCGGCCACCACAAATGGCGTGTTGGTTTTGTCGATGATCACGTCGCTGCCGTCTGGTCCGGTGGCGTGAATACGAAAGAACGTAGTGAAATTTATGGGCAGGACTCCACGCAGGCCATCGGGTGAGAACCCTCCTGTTGTCAGCATGCGTAATCGAAAGTCTCCTTCCGTACCGAAAAGGGTGCGTTCGTCATTGGGCATATTGGCCTCGCCATTTTTGTCGACTGGACCTTCGCCTTTGGGAACGTCGTCAATTCGGTTCAGCTTTGCACCAACGAGAGTCGGTCCACTCGCGTAGGAAGTTTTATCTGTTTCGAAGGAAAGTGACGTCGCCGAAACGTCACCATCAGGGCCAGCGAGCATGAGCTCGGTGCCATCGGAAGCCGGGATGATGTCGAGCCGCACGGGGAATCGTGCGGATGCTTCAGTAGGTAGTTCCCGGTTTCCAAGTTCGGTAAACATAACAACCGTATTGCGTTCGTTGTATTCGAAATTTGGCGTCATGGTGATCGCCGTTGCGGTGACCACTTCACCGGTATTGAGGGTGAACCGGAATTGCGATGGGCGCAGCGAATCCGTCCGCACAGGCCAGCTGAACACAACCGGTGTTCCATCCACGTACTGGGTATTTGCGTCCTCATCAATAAGGGCGATCTTGGGAAAACTCGACTCCAGAACCAAACTGCTGCGATCAGCGTCGGTAGGTCCGCCATCCTTTGCGCATTCAAGTGTGGAATCCCACGCGCCGCCAGCATCGATCGTTGTTTGCTGATCATCAGCTTCTGAGCCGATGATGCCGTCGAATCCAAAAACGGCGGAAAGAATTCGTGGCTCACTGTCCCAGTAATCGGCGTCGATCAGCTTTCCGTCATACATCGCAGCTTTGCTGTCAGCTACCTGGGAGCGAACTACCAACAGCAAGATAAGACCTAAAATGACGACGATGAGCAAGATCGAACCACCGATTAACCACCATCGTTTGTGGTTGCTCTTGTTGGCCACGTGTGAAGACAAAGTGGCCGCCTTTGATTGCTGTGCGCGACACGACCGTGCCCTGGCCAGATCTTAGACCCTGTGGCCACTATGTGATTCAAACATCCGCACTATGTTGCATGTTGCGCAACATGATACAATTCATATGTGATCAAGTCCTTTCGGCACAAAGGCTTGCGCACGCTGTTTGAGACAGGAAAAGCAATGGGAATTCAGTCAGGCCATGCACGCAAGTTGCGCATGCAAATGGCCGCACTCGATACGGCTCAGGCGATTGAGGACATCGATCTCCCTGGCTTTCAACTTCACGGGTTGAAAGGCGACCGGGCGGGCCAATGGTCTATCTCGGTGAATGGTAATTGGCGGGTGACGTTCGAATTTCGTGACGGGAATGCGTACGTCCTAGATTATGAGGACTATCACTAATGGCAGATATCAAGCCCATGCATAACCCACCACACCCCGGCGAGTTCATTGCGCAGGTGTACCTGGAGCCTTTCGGTGTGAGTGGCCGTGAGCTCGCCCAGCAGTTGGACGTCTCCGCTTCCACCCTGAGCCGAGTGCTGAATGGGACAAGTCGAGTATCACCAGAGATGGCCCTTCGGCTGTCCAAGGCACTTGGGCGAACCCCCGAGAGCTGGCTTGCAATGCAAGACGCACATGATCTTTGGCAGGCCCGTAAGCATCTAGACCTCCGCCGAGTTAATAGATTGAAACTGGCATCCGAGTAGAAGTGATTTTTATGGCTGCGAGATGACTGTGATCTGGTATCTGACGACTCAGTGGCCCCTGTCCCGCGACAGCGTTAACGCTTCCGGCATATCGCATAAACGTGTCATGGTCGAGGCGGTATTCGCAGGTCAATCCCACGGGCAGAAGCTCGCCAGCATGGTATTTCCACCGACTAGGTCGGCACGCTTGTTAAAGCTGGCGCGAGGCCGCTTTTGCATGGGCGCGCAGTTCAACGACAGGAATCCCGCGACCGCGGCCGGGCGAGCGTCTCCGTATAGCAGCCCTCGATGTTTGTCGCGCAATAGAGCACCCCGCCACCAGCCACGTCATACCTTGTTGCACGTGGCTTTCGACTCCTTCATGTTCTGCTACAAATAGGCGCACTGACTCCCATCGGACACCAGCCGAGCAGATCTGAATCCACCTGTAACTTGAATAAAAGCACCCCTCACGCACGTAAATGTGGATGAGTCTCATCCCAAGACGGCGCCGATACTTCGCCTTTCAATCAACGATGAGTATGCGCAATCACTCACGTAGTCGGCCATGATCCAGGTGACCGATACCCGCAAGGGGGCGAGCTTCTTCTCGCGGTCCCGCCTGTCGGGGGCGTCAAGTCTCGTGATCGCAGAAGAGGCGTTGAAGACGATTTAGCGATCGCCGTTCTGGACCGCAGGTCGTCACGAGTGGTCGTTATGAGCGTCAACGAGTTCGCCGATCCACTGGTTCAGCTCGGCGATCGCGTTATCCAGGGTGACAGTGAGGCCCGCATCGCTGGCGGCGCGGACGTAGTCGTCCAGCCAGTGCGGGTGCGCCTGCACGACGGGCGGCCAGCCGCGTGGGGCCAGTCCGAGCTGTTCGGCCTCGCCCGCGCGTGTCTCAAAGACCGCCCGGCACGCTGCAGGCAGGGATGCGTCGGTGGTGGTGGAATCGGAGGCCAGGAGGTCGCGCATGAGGAGCAGGTCGACCAGATCACGGGGGCGGTCATTGACCGCGTGCGGCGGATCGTGCGGATCGGTGCAGGCGTGGAACTTCTGGGCGATCTGAAAGCGCAAGGCGATGCCGACAAGGGTGTTGGGGCTGGGCAGCCCGAAGTGGGACAGCGACGGCGTCGCGAACCGATACGGGTAATCACCGATACCGGCTTCATCTGGGGAGATCTCAACTTTGATGCTGCGCCACACCACGCCACGCAAAGCGACCTTCACGTCGAACCGGCGAGGCCGGAGGACCCGCGTCGGCGTCCGCATCACTTCTGGCTCAGTGCGCGACAAGGTCAATGGGCCCCACGGCTCGCGCAATGATCGATCGAGCGCGTCGAGAAACGCGTCGATGTCGCCGCGGACGATGCCATCGACGTCCTTCGTTGACCGGCCGGCCCAGTCAAGGCGGTGCTGCAAGTACGTGCCGCCTTTGAGTAGAAATCGGGGCGCCTCAGAATCGTCGACCGCCCGCTGCAACGCAGCGACCACCACGGTCGAGGCGACGAGCCAGCCGAGTCGGCCATGGTCGACGCCAACGCTCTCTTGTGCCTGCATGATCCACGCGTCCAAGGTCCGCGCCGAGTTCGGCTCCTTCCCCCGATCGGGCAATGCGTCCAGCCGCTGGAGCGGACCCGACCCTTCATCCGTGCTCACTGCGTGCCTCCAGTCGCATCGTCAATGCGCCCGCCTCTTCCGCGAGAAGCGCGCCATTGCGCGCGCCCTGGTCGATTGCCTGCCGGATTAGGTAGGTCGGGGTACCCCATTGGATGCACTGAACGATCGCCGTCGGCAACGTCACCGTCGCTATCTGCTCCCACCACCCCAACTGATCCGCAGCGAGTTCCTGGCGATGAACGCAATAAGCCTCCCCGCCCGCCCGACGGATACGTCGACCGACGGGCACCGTCACGTGAATTCGATTCGGTAGCAGATCAGTCACCCCATGAACCTCAAGCGCAGTCTCATGGCTCAGGCACGCTCCCGCAGTTCCCGTCCACAGAACAGCCAACTGATACGGATCCTGAGCAGACGTGGGGAACGTCGGGAATCGATACACCCCATGCCCGACCCTTTCGACCTCCCCGCGGGCAACGAGATGATCAACGGACTTACGCGTCACCCCCGCACCCAGGGCGTCGGAAGCCGTGAAGAGCCCGTGCTGACCCGCTGCTAGGTCCCAGAGGACAGATCGAGCCATCATGAGAGTCAATATACACCCGATATTGGGGGTGAATTGACGGTCTGGTGTTTTACCCCGACGCTATTTCAACAGCTGGGTTTCCCTCACCAAATCCAGGAATGGCGCGATGAGTTCTCGTTCAATGTTTCGGTTCGCGGCCGGATGACCCCGCACTTACTTTCATGCTTCGGGTTATTACCGGGTTATTAATGCTCGAAAATGTCTGTTTTGTTTGGAGCCGCCTCGGGGATTTGAACTCCGTACCCACGGATTACGAGAGGGTCGATTCTCTGTTCGTGCGTTCAAAATCCTCAGTTGTGCTCGTCGGTACCTTTAAGGATTTTGATTTAATTGGCTCGAGTCCGCGCTAAAACCGTGCTACACATCCCACTGCACTTCATGCAGAAGTGTTAACGACCATTGGCCCTGATGTCTCTCATTCGGGGTCACGAATCAGATCGATTTCCCAAAGTCTCACACTTCTTTGGTTACGCGATGATGCTGACCCCGACCCTCGTAGCCGGATATGCAAATTCCATGTTCCGGATCATGTGATGGATCCATAGCGATATGCGATCAGCCGACTGTGAGTTGCTCGTTCCCGAAGGTTGCGACAAGACCTAGCTGGCCGCCGAGGGCCTGAACGTAGCGGTCTAGGACGTCCAGGCCGGAAAGGTCGCCGTGCTCGATCTGGGAGATCCGACCGGTGCTGACACCCATCACATCTGCGACCTGACGCTGGGTCAGTCCCTTGCGCCGGCGAACTTCGGCAAGGCTGTGGGCGCGCACGCGCGCGATCATTCGCCCGGCTTGCTCGGCCACCACCTCCGGTCCGGCCGCCTGCACATGTTTGCCCCGTACGTCGGACCACTTTTTTGTACTCATCCTTCGTTCTCCTCATCAGTTGTTCGTTCGCGCAGATACTCCTCGTACAACCGCTCCGCCTTCGGGATAGCGGTGCGGTACCACCGGGTCCAGTTCCCAGACTTGTCGCCACCGACCAGCAAGATCGCGCTACGCCACGGGTCGAAAATGAACAACACCCTGATCTCAGTGCTACCAGAAGACCCTGGACGCAACTCCTTCATGCTGTGGAGCCGAGACCCCTTGACCCGATCGACCAGAACATCAATCCCAGCAACCACCTGCGCGTACGACTCAGGTTCTGAGACAGCCAATTCGTGCAACCAGTCATCGACTTCGTCAGTTGAATACAGGTCCCAGGTAAATACAGGTCCCAGGCCAATAGACACCTCCTACGCGAAGTTTAGCATTCACTAAACCTTCTTCGCCCCCGGCTCTCCCCTGAAAATACGGACGTGCCCTCCCGCCGGACGACCCCAGCACGACCATGAATCACCTCCGGCGCAGAGCGACGGGCAAAGGAAGTCCATACGTTATTCAGAGAGATCCGAAATTTGCAGCCTTGGCAAAAACATTTTGTTGGAGCCGCCTCGGAGATTCGAACTCCGGACCTACGCATTACGAGTGAACTCTTTGGCTGAGGAAGATACATAAATGAACAAGATTGGTGAGGGATCCTGTTACCCACTGGCACTTTGTGAAACATTGAATGTCACCAAGAATGTTCGCAAAATGTTCGCATCCGACAAGTCAAGGAGCGAGACCAAGGCTTCGTGTCTGCGATTTTCAAGCCTTCACAGGCAATCCGGTGTATTCGCAGTTGAAAAAGTTCTTTTTTACTGCGCGATGAACAAGTCGCTCAAAATCGCTGGACTGGGATGGGTTTAGCCAAGCGTACGCGGATATCAATTTCATTTATCTCCAGTGCATCGATGAAGATGCTGGTGGGTCCGAGGTTGTTGGGAATCGGTGTGTTGGTGGGGTTTGTGGCGTGACGGGCGAGCGGGCTGTCGCTTTTAGCGATTTGAGTGGTCCCTTTTTGCGTTTCGGTGCGGATTCGGGCAGTGAAGTACTTCTGCCCGTCTGTAGTTGTTGCTACCCGTGGGTTACGCATGTTCGCAATAATCGTGCTGCGTGATTCACCGTTTTGGGTAACGATCGCAATATTAGGTGGATCGCTGCGGAAACTGTTTTTGCCTTTCACATCCCACAACCCCGCAAGATTCTCAAAAGTCATCGAGTCCGAATCACGCACTGGACGATCAGTGAACCACATCACTTCCTCACATTCGGTGGCACTCGTGCACGTCAGAGGCATAACAAAGTCATAGATGCGCTGGGAGCCATTCACCGCAGTCATGAACGCTTGCCGACCATCAAAGGCAAAGAGCACACTGACTTTCTGCGGCTTCTCATCTTTTTCAGCCGCCAACACTGGCCCCGATGCCACAGTTAACCCGCCCGCCACCATCACTAGTGACGCGGCAAATGCAACTATGGACTTACCAGAAACAACAGACATTAAAAACTCCCTGTGAGACGACTGAGAAAACATTTACGGCTACTAACGGTAACCACAACTTATTAGAGAGCTGCACGGGCACAAATAGTTCCACTCTCGACAAAAAACTTTGTAATTCTTTCATGCAACCACACAAGACTCCGCGCACAATTGTGCGGGCACGGGGTGCATATCGACTGAAAACAAGCCAGAAATGGCATGACCCCTTGCAGCGAGTCCGGGTTATTTGAGAGTCTTAGTTCACCCGTTGTGGGTGGAAAGGCTCGGTTGTTATGGCAAGTCGGAAACATCATTCGCCGGAAGACATCGTTCGGCTTTTGCAACGCATCAATGAGCTCCTTGGTAACGGTTCAACTATTGAACTTGCCTGCCGGGGAGTGGGCGTAAGCACCGCCTCGTATTACAAATGGCGACAACGCTACGAAGGCATGAGTATTGACGACGCGAAGGAGCTTAAAGAGCTCCGGACGGAGAACAGCAAACTCAAACGACTGGTCGCTGAAGCTGAACTTGAGAAAATGATGCTGAGGGAGATTGCTAAGGGAAAATTCTAAGCCCAACAGGTAAACGCCGGGCTGTTCTGCTGCTCCAAGACACTTTTGGGGCTTCAGAACGGTTCGCGTGCAAAGTTGTTGGGCTCCCCAGATCAACCCAGCGCAGACCACTTACATGTGAAACACCGACGGATCCTGACCGGTGGCTACGCACGCATTTATGCGCGTGGGCAGGTGTGCCGCGTAATGCTCGTAAAGGTTACCGGCGAGCGTGGGCTGACCTGCGCGCTGACGGGCACGTGGTCAATCGTAAGAAAGTGCAACGATTGTGGCGTGAAGAAGGGCTTCGTGTTGCGCGTAAACCCCGGCGTAAACGAGGCGGAGTTAGTACGTGCCCAATTACTGATGCTGATGCACCAAACATCGTCTGGGCGATTGATTTTCAATTCGATTCCCTCCGATGCGGAACACCAGTCAAGCTTGCATCGATGGTGGATGAACACACCCGCGAATCCCTACTCGACATCACCGACCGTTCCATTACGAGCGAGAAAGTCATTGAATACTTGAAAAAAATCATTGCCGAACGCGGAGCACCCCTGGTGCTGCGTTGTGACAACGGACCCGAATTCATTGCCATCGCCTTAGGAGAATTTGCAGAAAACATACTCGGTATTCACTACATTCCACCCGGTCAACCCTGGCGTAACGGGTACGTTGAATCCTTCAACAGTCGCGTACGCGACGAATGCCTGAACATGAATTCCTTCGACCACATTTACGAAGCCCGCGCAATCATCACCGACTGGAAACAGGACTACAACACCTACCACCGGCACTCACGTCTGGGCTATTTAACCCCGAACGAGTACGCTCAGGAATGTAAGTGCATTCACAAATCAAAAACTCTCAACTAGCCCGGACCGAGTAATGGGGTCCTCCCACCCCGTTTGTTGACCGGGCTCACGAGAGTTGCAGCTGGATTGGGTTTATTTTTTCGTATTCGATTGGTGTGAGCATATCTAGTGATGAGTGGCGTCTGCGCATGTTGTGG
>FUWD012879608.1_pt1 | contig 14008 bp, 8 predicted proteins | sample 1063281 | NCBI WGS metagenome assembly FUWD01 (sample SAMEA79048168, study PRJEB19326) | metagenome | biome: marine | reverse complement strand
AAATTTGAGTCGTGGAAAAAATGAATTCAACAATAATGTCAATATACGTGAATCGCTTTCCAGTAAGCTGATCTGAATCGTAGCCAAAAAATTACGCTGATTCCTATGACATATAGCAACAACCAGGACCACGCGGCAAAGATACCAAATTCAAGATATGTAACCATCACATAAACTGGTGGAACAAACAAAACCCAGGCCCCTATAACTTGGGCCCACATTGCGAATCGTGTATCCCCTGCGCCCTTTAAAGCTCCGTTGAATATTATGAAAATGGTGTCAAAAACCGTGTACACAGCTATTATCCGTACAAGCACAACCCCTTTCGCCATCAAAGGCCCGAAATCAGCTTGCGTGTCCTGATACGGTTTGAAAAGTCTTAACAGGTATTCAGGCGCCAACCAGAAAAGAGTAGCCATAGTACCCGTGTACAATAGAGCTATACTCATTGCGCACCACACCCGTTGTTCAGCGATGTCCACCTTCCTGTTTCCAATGTACTTCCCGACTATGGCGCAAGTAGCGGTAGACAGACCGACCATGGGTAGAAAAGATAGGGTTTCAATGCTTAGAGCTATATTGGTGACTGCAAGATCTAGCTCACTTATCTTGCCAACTATTAGCACAAAAGCTGTAAATGCCCCAATATCAAGAAAAAACTGAGCGCCTGATGGTAAACCAAATCTTAATAGAGTACGGAAACTTGTCTTGTCGAGACGAAACTCTTTTCTGGTTCTGAACTCTCTTTGGAAGCGTTTTCCAAGGAACAGAAAAGCCCAGTAGACAGTTGGGAAAAAATTTGTGACCGCTGTCGCTATCGCCGCCCCTTTGATTCCCATTTCGGGAAATCCAAAATTCCCAAATATAAGCAGGTAGTCGAGTATGATATTTCCGATGTTTCCGATCAAATTCCCCGCAAGAACTGACAATGTTCGGCCTCGACCCGAAAAAAAGAAGAAAGCGCTGCGTTAAGTGGTAGCGCAACGCCACTATACATAAGTATTGTAAAATACTCTTTTTCCAGTTCTATCAGACCAGGAGCGTGACCTGTATTTCCCAAAACCCAACATCCCAAAGGGATAGAAGCCAACAGAAGAGGAAAGGAAATCATTGAGAACCAGATACCTTGCCACACAACTCTCGAACATCCGATTTTATCGTTGGCCCCGTGCCTCATAGCCACCAAGGCATTTGTGTATTGAGCTGTTCCCTGAAAAAAGCAGCATATTGTAAAATAAGTTATACCGCCTGGAGTGACTGCAGCCACATCCGAGATCCCATACCAGGAAAGCATCAAACGGTCCGCAAATAAGGTCAGCGTCAAAGAAGAAGTCGATAGAATCAGAGGAAGCGACACTCGAAGAAGTTCGGGATAACCATCTAGGATATTGGTGAGGAACCTGGAAAAAGAATTACGTTTCTTCAGAAAAATCTGTAAATTCCTAATGCTACTGGTCGAATTGATCAGGTCCATCTGCTCACCCGAAAGTCTACCGTGCTACCGCAGGTAATTATATAGCACAAGATACCTGACAATCAACACCCCGCTGTTCCCATAATTGGAAATCTCAGGAGAAACATCATAAATAGGATTCAAGGCGCGGATCTATTCCTCAGAAGCATGATGCTCTGACAGTCCTGAGGAACAGACCAACTGAACAGACCGGGGAATTACGTTATCAAATATTCTAGGCGGGAATGTTTACTGATTTCTTGAGAACCGGGGAGTATTTCCAAGTGACGACTTTTCGCGCGTCAAGGATCAATTCTTCTCCTGTTTGTGGATTTCGACCTCTTCGGGAATTCTTATCCTTAACCGTCCACTTTCCAAAACCGGAAATCATCACATCCTCCCCATCAATAAGGCAGTCCTTAATGATATCGAGAAGTTTTTCTACGATCTCCGTCGCCTCTCCCTTCATGAAACCACAATCATCGGCTATCTTTTTCGCTATATCAGCTTTGGTTAGCGTCATATACACCCTCCCAATTGATTAAAAAAATAACTAATCGAAACAATAGATTAAAACAGGATTTGCCTAAAAGGCAAGACATTTTTAAGAAAACATCATGTTTAAAGATAGATGGCGTTCTTTACTTTAAACTTGCGCTGGCCACTATTCATCATGAGCAATCAATGGATGGATGGCTCTGAGACTAGTGTCCCCGTGTAGGATTGCCTCAGAAGCGCTTTTCTAATTAATCCCGCCGTATCGGGATGCTTGAATATGAACCTGATACCCGACTTGATTCCTATGACATTTCCAAATCTCATGTACTTCCAATATGGCTCCCTTAGACGGAAAAAATGGCACACAGAAGCTATTGTCCGAGAAAAGGATAGCACTCGTTCATCAAACCCCAGATATATTTCGGGACATATTGAGGCTGAGCTGGACATTTGCCGGACAGCTTCGTCGAGATCGAGATCTTCAGACACATACCACAAAGGCTCTAGTGGATTTGATGAACTATTTACAAAACCTTCCTTCTGGGCGGTTTTCCATAAAGCGGTTCCAGGATAAAGGCGAATCCCTATGAAAAATTGGGCTACATGTGTTACAGCGCGTCCCTTTTTCTGAAGATTGTTCAACACAAAATCCAGAGATTCCTGCAAAGTCTCGTTGGTTTCCCCTGGCCCACCAACCATGAAAAACCACCAAACAGCAAATCTTGAGTTATTGAGAGCCTCCGCAGCCTTATAAACCTCTCTGCTACCAAAACCCTTTTTATAATTCTTCAACATCTTTTCAGAGGCTGATTCAGGAGTGATCATTAGAGATCTGAAACCCGCCCTCCACATCAAATCCAGGTATTCTTTATCCAGACCTCGCGGATGAACGCCCATAGCTGTAAATGTCGCATTCCATGGTCGCCTGATTATTTCCTCAAGTATTGACCTGGAGTGGTCCAGTGGATCATTGAACACTGAGTCTACAAACTCAAAGGTGTTCTGCCCGTATTTCCCAAGAGCTTCCTCGATCTCTGACACAACTTCATAGGGGTCTCTCAAGCGCAAAGTGGCCCCTTCGAGAGATTGATTATAAGTGCAGTAAATGCAGTGGCGCCTGCATCCTCTCTTGGTCTGAACGTTGTACGCAGCCCCAATTTTCCTGTAAGGAGACATCTCCACCCATCTACCCACATCCGGTTTTTGATTTCCGAACTCCGTCAACTTGGGCCGTGTAAAATGAAATGAATCATTTGTAAGGAAACCAACGCCAGGAATTTTCGATGCGTCGTTTTTATTTTCTAGCGCTTTCAAGAGTTCACAGAATGGGTCCTCACCGTCAGAAACAACAATGTAATCAGGCTTCAGAAATCTTATTACAGCCTCTGGAGCCAAGCTTACCGCTGACCCACCCAAAACTACCTTGCAGTTGGTCAATTTTCTTATCTCGCTCATCAGTTCAAGAACTTCTGGAAGATAAGAAACTGAGTGCAACATATTCACGTTGTCAATGTTCCGTACTGAAACCCCTATGACTTCGGGTTTGAACGAATCAACAGCCAGCTTTAGCTCTCTTGAAACCCTATTTCCCAAAAAACACAGATCCAGCGTCCGCACAATGTGGCCTGCCGATTCTGCGGCTGTAGCCACGTAGCACAGACCTATAGGCGCTGCGGCCAGCATGTCGTGTTTTCTGTTGCTGTTTATTAGTAAAACTCTCATAGATAATTAAATGTCTTACCTGTATGATTCTTTCGTGGAGATCCTTAATTAGTCGTGACCATCCATCTTGACACTACAGAAATCGACAGAAAACTGTCTCCATACAATTTGGTGATAGTCCCATACAAAACCAGGACATTTGACTGTCGATTCTTTTGATGGCCAGGCTAAATCGCCGCATACATCGGGCTCAAACCACGTTAATTGACATGATGATCTATTTTTCCGGAACTAAGCGCTCTTTTGAAGGAAAACTTTTCCGAATGGAAACATTAATCTCGAGTCCGTTGTGTAGTAGAAACTCGCCAAATTACTCTTCAAGCTTTCGCTCTCAAAATCATTGAAGATCGACGTATCATATTAGAGAACACGTAACCGGGACTTCTTTTTAGAAATTCTGATATTTTTGTTTGTAAATTTGCCCTGTTGCTTTTCGATTCATCGGCAATTTACCTGGGTATCTTTGTTATCCATCGCATGGCAACCCCTTTGGCGTGCATCACTACCATTCCGTTCCGGTCTGTTCCTAAGGCGTCCCATGTTACCCCTTTTTCATCACCACTCTTTCTTCTGGCTTGAACAATGATTTTTTCGCCGTGATCAACCTTCCTGAACCATTGAAGTTCGTCAATTCCAAATGGAATTAAGATCCTTTTTTCCTTATCTTCTCTCATCGCAAGATAAAAGTTTATCGCGTGCATAAAAGCTTCAAAAAGATATGGGGAAAACTGATACTTGGTTAGTAAAGGCTTGGAAAAATCCTCCAACTGTTTGTATATACATTCCCCAATGACACAATCTGGACCGGTTCCGGAAATTCGATCCATCACTCTATAACGTCCCTTAAGATCGGAACGATCAGCGTACCAGGCCTCCACCTCCTCATGTTCCATTGGCCTTGTATCCAGTTCATCCTTTTTAATTGGGAAGCCTTTAAAATGATCCGCTGGTTGAGGCATCCTGCTAGCAAGAGCTATTTGAGCCATAAAATTTGTGGGAGGCTTTTCGCCATTCTTGACGACTTCTTCTCTCTCGACAAATAGTATTGTCTCACAGATAGTTTCAGAGAGGCTTTCAGAAACTTTCCTTACAAGAATCTGACTCGCCACCTGCTTGTTTGACGGACATTCAATCATGTCAAGAAAACGGGCTTCTTTGACTCCTACGACTATGAAATATGGAAACAGTAGCCTAGCCCCCTCCATAAAAGTTTCAAGAGCCATTATCGCCGAAACTATAGGATGCTTTAAGAATTTGAAGGGCTTATGATCACTAATCCACAAATCATTATTTTGATCAAAGATTCTTGACGCTTTCAATAATCCATCATCCATATTCAAATCTATCACTGAATCTATCATGGGAAACCAGGACTTTTTACAGACCAGTGGTCCCGCATCAAAGAGAGCTGGATCAGTCGTGGAAACTTTCGTATCCAGAGGCGCTGTGCTTAACACAGGGAGATTCTTCATGAACAGGGACCATACATCAGTCGTGGGCCCCATAAACAACTCTCTTAAGAACATACCGGACAATTCGCGTAGAGTCATGTAAGACGCGTTCATGCGTTTCATAAGCTCTCGGATCTCCTCATCTTCCGCCATGCCAGCGCCCTCTATTGGAGGTAGCATGAGAGCTTTAACTTTAATCTTGCGGTAAGCTGCTTTCACGTTTTTAAGATATGAAGACATCAGTCTGTTACCTGCGGCGTAATTAACTTGACCAGGGTTACCCTGGATCGCCGCAGCCGATGAGAGCCCCACGAAGAATTTAACTGAGTTTTTATCCAAACACCGAAAAATATTCAGAGCGCCGAGAAACTTGACTCTTATAACTGCCGAAAAGTCTTTGAGAGGCATTCTTTTCATAAAATTGTCTCTCAGAAGACCAGCTCCATGGATAACACCGGTAATTGCTCCGTGAGACAGCCTAATGGTCTCAATAACTGAATGAACTTTATCTGGATCTGTTATGTCCAGTTGGTAATAGTGAGCGTTAATTCCTTTTGATCTCATTCGCTCAAGAACTTTTCTCGTCAATTCGGCCTTTTCGTTATTTCCAGCCTGATCTGGCACACGCTTAATCGATGTCCTTCCAACGAATACCAGAGTACAACCGTAAGGCGCCAATGCCTCGCCCAGGTAAGCGCAAACCCCGGAAAGGCCACCGGAAATTAGAATTACATCTTTTTCTCCGAGTTCAAGCGCAGTTGGATCTTCCTCATAGGATATGGGCGTAGCCTTGCCCTCGAGGACAAAAAGTTCTCCATTCCGGCAAATAAGCTGTGTGGGTTTCTTGCTCTTGTCCATTGCGCTACGAATAGCCATCCTCAATTCCGTCATGTGATCAAGAAACATGGTTCTGAAATGAACGGAACCGAACTCAATCGCTAAACTCAAGAACATCCCTGTCGCCGCTTCCATGAAAGGACTGGGAGAATTCAATCCAGCCTGAAAGAATAGCGTCATCTTCTTTGTGTGTTTTTCTAAGAATTCTTGTAGAATCCCAAATAATATGATCAGACTTTCGACTAGTAACGGTGAGTCCGCAATTCGTGATTCAAATGTTTCGTCCGTTATAAAAACCAGTCCGGCCAAAGACTCGGAATTTTCTATCAGATTCCTTATTTCCGCCAGTCCTTCTTCAGACAACAGGTCTATGTTGGATTCTTTTCCTCCCACATCATAAAATACGTGTTTAATGTTAACGCCGTAATCTCGCCGGAAAACGTTGCCGGCATTTACGCATAGTTCGTTGGAAGAATTTGGTCCTATGATGACAATCGAGTCCAGCGGACTCAGTTCAAGAGGCTGAAATGAGTCATTTTGAACCAGAGTTTCTGTGAAAATTAGTCGTTTGATCTGCTCTTCCGATGTTTGAACCAGTTTGGTGGTATCAAGCGCCGCATTTCGAGACGACGTCTTTTGAGAAGAACTTTCTCTCGAAAGTACCAAATCCAGGCGATCCGACAAATCTTTAATAGTTCGCACATCCATAAAATCTTCAAGTTCCACTTTTATGCCGAAACGGCTTTCGACCGAGTCCATAATTACAGGGAGACGACTCGACCTTATCGACAGGTCTTCCCTCAAATCCATGTGAGGTTCTATCTCTTCCCTTTCATATCCAGTCACTTCCATTATTATTTGGATTATTGTCTCTGTAGTGTCAGTTTCAGACAGCCCTGCTTCCGGCGCTGACTCTGAGGGGATACCAGGAGAAATAAACCCGGGGGACTCGAGTTTCGCAGGCGCTTGGAAACTAGACGCAGGGGCCAAGTCAACTCCATAGGAATCTTTAATTACAATATCCAGATCGTCTTCACTGAAATGCTCTCCTCTCAGTTTCCGTAATCGGGTCAACACTGAAGGTTTTATAAACCTTCCGAAGGTTTCAATAACAAAAGCATTGATTTCACTCTGTATTACTTTTTGCACATCATTTTGGGACGATTGTGAATCGTGAAAGTTTGGCTCCAAAAAGACATCCTGCTGTTTCTTCATGGGAATATTTTCTGAGCCCTCTGTTGACTGTCCCGTCAATTCCTTTACCTGGCTTACATTCAATTGCCCGTTGGTATAGAGTTGGGCCATCGCCGTTTTGAACATCAAAGACTCCGCTGACGGCAGACAGGTCTGGATGCAGTCCGCTTCTTCAATGTTATCTTTAATCAGATTCGTAAGTATCTCCCTGGGACCTACCTCCACAAACAACCTGACCCCAAACTCGTTCCACAAAGTCTGGACATTTTCCAACCAGTGGACGGGCGATTCCAGGTGGGCCATTACAATATCTTTGATTTCTTCAGTATCCTGCGGGAAAGGACGCATAGTCGTATTAGAAATGACCGGAATTTTGGGAGGATAAAAGTCTATACCGTCTATGAATTCTTTCAGTTCATCATGGATACACCTCATAATCGGAGAATGGAATGCCATGCTAACTCTTAGAACGGTGCTTCTATAGCCCATTTCTTTGAGTTTTGAAGCAACCATTTTGGATGCCTCTGTGTTTCCACCGATTACAATCTGTTTTGGAGAATTTATGTTGGTTACGAACAAACCATCTGAGGCCCTTATAAGTTTGTTTACGAGATCCAGTGGCGCGTCACAGGCCACCATGACTCCAGGATCCACATTTATTTCGCATGCTTTGTCCATGCAAACAGCTCGCTTGTTGACAATCCTGAATGCGTCTTCGAACGAATATACTCCAGCCAGACACAACGCCGTCAGTTCACCAAGACTATGCCCTGCAAGCGCAGTCGGCTGAACACCGAGTGATACGAGATATTGAGCCATCGCAAACTCAAGAGTAAACAAAGCAGGCTGCTGCCACCTGGTTTTCTGGAGATCTTCTTCTTTGTCAAAAAACAGTAGTTTTAGCAGATCGAATTCGGCTACATCCGCAGATCTATCCATCCATTTCCGGATCACCGGAAAATTGTCGTACAGCTCATGTCCCATTCCTGCATAGTGAGAGCCTTGCCCAGGAAACACAAAGGCCATTTTGGGAACAGGATCATTAATCGCTCCGATGTAAATGCCCTGCCTTGCAAGGGTCTTCAAACGCTTATCGCCTAAAGAAAACTCGCGAGAACCAAAATCTTCTTTCCTGATTTTCTCAGCGGCTGAAATTTCAGTATCCGCAACTACGGAAATGCGACATTCTGTGTCGGCAATCTTTCCGGTGAAGAAATGGATTCCATCCGGCATGGGAATCGATGCGGAATCAACTTTAGGAATTTTGACTTCCTGGGGCAATGAAACCAACCTGGTAGCCTCCTCATCTTTTGACTCTTCAATTTGAACCACATAATTCGACCCACCAAAACCAAACGCATTCACCTGCATCCTTCGTGGCGCGCCATTTTGAGTTATCCAGTCACCAGGCTCGGCAAGAACCCGAAAACCCGCTGATTCCAAACTTATTTCAGGATCTGGCTTTGAATAATTTCTGGTAGGAGGCAATGCTTTCCACGCATCGCCATTATGCCTCTTATCAGACTATTCAACCCAGAGGCCCCCAATGTATGACCGATTTGAGACTTAAAAGAAGTAAGAATTGGCTTTCTCCCATTCCTAAAAATGGACTTCAATCCTTGCACCTCTTCCAGATCTCCTTGTTTGGTGCTGGTCGCATGACATTCAACCAGGTCTACAGATTCCGGACCATAACTTGAATCTTTAAAAGAGGCCCTAATAGCCAATTCTTGCGTTTCCCTTGAAGATTCAACCATTCCCATGTTGTTGTTGCTTGCTCCCATCGAGGTAATTAGCGCAATTATATTCGCTCCTCTGTTTCTCGCTACTGATTCTCGCTCGATGACTAACATTGCCCCACCTTCACCTAGAACCATGCCGTCTCGACTCAGATCAAAAGGACGACTGGATTCAGAAGGTTCCCGATTGATCCCCGACAGACCGGCTAAAGCTCCAAGAGCGGAGAACTCCAGGAAATGCATGGGCGTAAGAAGTTCTTCACCACCCCCTACCACCGCCGCATCAATAATCCCATTCCGGATCATCTGATACGCGCTGTAGAGAGCTACCAGAGAAGTGGCGCAAGCAGCCGACACGGAGAAGCTAGGCCCCATGAATCCGTACTTGTTGCAGATGAAACCACCCGCTGAGCAATTAAGCCTCCCCAGCAGAGTCGTGTCATCTACAGCCAGCCTTTTCTTCTTGATCTCCTGGTAAATGGCCGCTTCCTGATCACCATTAAGATTTATGACCTTTTTGACGTCTGAAACTATTTTTTCAGCGCACCCGCGGACAATCATTTCCTCCAGCGTAGACGCCGCTTCACCTGAATTCTGCGAAATTAGGACCCCTATTCTTTCCCTAGGTATATTCGATTCAAGGATGGCGGATTCAAGGATAGCGTTTTGCGCCAACCACATCGTAACTTTGGTTGACTCAGCCATCGTCCTGAAGTCCTGAGGTGGAATTCCCAATTCCTTTCTTGATATCTCAATGTTCTGGAACGCTCCAAAGCGGCAATATGTCTTTTCTGAAGCTCGTATCCTAGAACTAAAAAAGGATTCGTGATTCCACTTTGAAGATGGAACCGGAATAATTCCGCTCTTCAATTCCAGACTGGCGCGAATTATCGAAGCTGGGCTATTTCCGAGAGAGTTGACCACGCTCATAGCGGTGATTGCGATCGGTTCCAGACCAATATTTTTGACACGCGCCGTATTCTTTCGAGCCGGTTGTCCGCTTTTTGTTGAGGGAAAATCCGTGCTTGAATTGTCCCCCTCGTGAGTCGATCCATAGAAACTTTGCGCCAAGATGAAATTCTCATCCTTTGGACCAATAGCAAGATTCTGGTGAATCTGCCGGAGAGAAGCGCGCTGCCTTATAACTCCCGCGCACGCTCCACTCATAAACTGCCCCTGTTCAAATATCTCCGATTCATCTAGGGGCTTTCCACCAGGCTTGTCCATTCCTCTGGCTGCAATAAAAAGACTTCCCGCGCTCAAGGCCTCAATTTTCTTTCGAAAAGAACTTTCATCTTCAGATCCTGAAGCAAAATCGCGTTCCAAAGAACAGATGGACTCAATTTTGGCTGACTTTAGAGATCTAACACGTAGCCCAGAGCTGTCTCCTGTAACAATTGTGTCGCCTGGCGCTGACTCAAGAACTCTTTTTGGTAAACAGGATGTAACGCTCCAGTTTCGATGATTTCTCCTGAACTGAGGTAAACCGTACCCATCTGAAGACCGTCAACCCCTATGATTGCCCCAATAACCGCCGTCAATCGGTCGAAGAACCCCCCTGCCAAGATTATCCGCTTTTCTTTAAACAAATCAGGCTGACGATCTTTCAGTTCAAGAGCGATCTGAACAAGGGTCATAGAGCTGTGCGTTCCAACGTGGCCACCGGATTCATGACCTTCAAGCACGACAATTTTGATTCCACTCTCTAACGCCAAACGGAGGAGTTCTTCATTAGGAGCGATATAAATAGCTTCTATTCCCTCTGAAGTGAGTGAGTTGGCATGCGACGGCTCTCCTGCGGCTATTACAGCAAATTTGGGTTTATTGGACTTTATCCATTCAATTTGTTCTTCACGATAAGGATTTTCAGCAAGGGTTATAATATTTACAGCGTATGGCCTTTCACGCATCAACGTGGCCAGTCCTGAAAATCTTTGCTCTAGTGTCACGGAGTCCATCAGACCTAAAGCCATAGTAGGTAAAGCTCCGGCCTTAGAAACCTCAAAAGCAAATTCTGGACAATCCGTGATCCACGACATCGCTCCCTGGATAAATGGGTAATCAGTTCCCATTTCTCTGGCTGTGTCGCTATCGGCAAAAGAAAGGCTTCTTTTTGTGGCTGATTGCAGGAAGATTTCAATATCATCTTTAAATTTTCCCAGAGCGTCTTCCATAGAATCTCCGTACCTACGGACAAACGAGAGCGCAAAAGCCGCCTCCACCCCGAGAGGAATTAATTCATCTTTTCCAAAGTCACTTTCTAGGGGATGCTGTAATTTCTCCGAGACGTGTTTTACGAAAAAAGTTCTTTGTTCATCTCTTACCTCTGCGCCACATAAGGATCCGACAAACGCCTTGAGTTCTTTCACCGATTTTGAATTCCCCTTGTTGTACAATCGGAGATATACCCCCAGGTTGCCGCCAATCAGTTCTGTGTGATCGGCCCTTATATTGGCTATCCGTTTTTTACATTCCCCGTTTATGTTCATGAGATCAGTGAGCCAGTGAAGACTTTCAAAGACTATTCCGTTTGAGCCACAAGCCAGAAACGCTGCGGCAACCTCCGGAAAAGAGATTCCTCCCCATATAAGAATGCCTTTTTGATAACCTTTTTGTCTCTTCAGAGTCGAAGCTACAGAAAACAGAGTCAGTAGAGTCTCTGAACCAACGAAACCAGAAGCTTCATTTCCTTTAATGGCGAATGAGTCTATCTCAGGAAAACCCGACAGGATTCTTTGGATCAAATCAACATCGCTCACAATAGGAATTATGTTTAGATGACTATTTATTGAACTTATTTGATTGAGCAAGCTTTCTATATCATCCCTAACACAGACTGGTTCAAGTTCAACCCAGAGTCTTCCGACTTCGATGTCCTGTATAGTTGAAATGAGGCCGGGATCGAAAAGAAACTCTGTCGAGATCTTTAGATCTACTGTGTCTTTGGAAGAGTCTGAAACAAGAAGTTTTCTCTGATAGTCCGCCGGGTTTGCTGATCCGAGATCGAAAGCAACGCGTACGCCCGTATTTCGTGCCGTGTTTATGAGTGATGATGAGATATCATTGGGCTTACAGAGAAAAGTGAGAGAAACAGGATCATTTATGTGGGACATCCGAACACCCTTGCTTGAAGTAATTAACTTAAACTTATAGTATATCTTATTAGCTTCGTCATGTAACCAAAAAACTCCAGACCGGGTCAACCCGGAAGGTAGGTTTAAGACCATAAAAACATGGTGCTATCAATAGGATATATATCGCAGAGAAGATATCATTTGTTTCCATACGATTCATGTTTTACCAATTTTAAGTTGTAATAATTTTGATTAATGAGCTAATCTAATAAGTTAAGCTATAGCTTTATCTCAGGCGCTCTAAGCCTGCGGAGGATGCATGCCTGATTCTATGAATGTCCTGCTTACTGGGGGAACGGGGTTCCTGGGAGAGTATCTCCTTGCGAATTTGCTGGAACGGGGACACAGTGTTTGGGCCCATTACAGAAGTGAATCACGAAAACTGGATACCGTACGATTGCTCAGTAGTATGGGACTTCCGAGAAGCGCAGGATCTCTCAAATGGTTCAAAGGAAATATTTTAGAAGCTGACGAACAATGGGAAAGATGGTGCAGTGAATATCCGGGACTCGAAGACGTTGACACTCTGCTTCATAGCGCTGCTTCAACCAGACTGCACATGGACGAAAAGGGAGAACCTCTCAAAACTAATCTTGGTTCAACCATAACCTTTCGCAAGCTGATCGACCGCAAGCCTTTGAAGGTCCACGTAGTTAGCACGGCATATGTTTGCGGATTGATACAGGGTGATTTGGTAAAGGAATCCAATCACCCGAGAGGAGATTTTGTAAACGTCTATGAGGAAAGCAAGTGGGAGGCAGAACAGATATGGAATGGCGCAGCAACCATTCTGAGACCATCGATCATAGTTGGGCATTCGGAAACGGGCAGATGCACTTCCTTTTCCGGATGGTATATTCTGTTCCAAGCCGCTCATCTTCTTGACAGGCTTATGTCGGATTCCAAGGATCTTGATCGCTTGCGCCTTAATATTGATATTCCAGCAAATCCTGATGGAGTTTCAAACGTCATACCGGTGGACTACGTTGCCAAGGCGACTGTCAGGATTATAGAGAAACCCGAAAATCACAACAAGATATATCACTTGACACACCCTAAACCTCCCACTCATGAATGGACCCTTACTCATGTTTGTAATAGATTCAAGGTTGGTGGCCTCAGGTTCGCTGGGGCTGGGGCGCCTTTTACTCAACCCAGGAATAGAGTCGAACGTATGGTTTGGCGACAGATGCAAACCATATTGTTACATTTTGCCAACAATCCGGTCTTTGATCGTTCCAATACGAACTTGGTGATAGGCGACATTACCGTACCCCCCATTACGGCGGACTATGTAGACAAAATAATTGATTACGCCATTCAGAAAGATTGGGGGCAATCACTGGATTGACCCTGAAAAGATTTGGAACAATACACACCTGCAACAAGCCGATTGTAATCAGCAAATCGTATTTGCAAGCCAGTTTACTGGTTAATCACTAAGTCCAGAGAGGTTTCCAGTGGTTCCTGAAGTTGATCCCAACGTATTCCGAGAAGTTAGTTACGGCCTTTATTTGGTCTCATCTTTTGATGGTGATAATAAAAACGGCCAGATAGTCAACACTGTTATTCAGGTCACGTCTGCCCCACCTTGTTTCGCTGTCATAATCAATCAAAAGAATTTCACTCACGAACTCATCTCATCCAGCAAACGCTTTGGGGTCTCCGTGCTCAAAGATTCCACTCCGTTTCCATTCATTGGGCTTTTCGGCTTCAAATCAGGCCGAGACGTGAACAAATTCGAGAACGTTGGATATATAGAGGGCACAACAGGATGCCCGTTGGTAACAGATCACTCGCTAGGCGTGATGGAAATCAATGTCACTCATACCCTGGATGTTGTTACCCATACAGTTTTTGTTGGGGAAGTGGTTTTCTCGAAGACGTTAGATGATGGCCGACCTTTGACTTATGAGTATTACCATGTTTTTATGAAAGGCAAGACTTCTAAAAACGCCCCTACTTATAATCTGAGGAACG
>FUWD013430159.1_pt4 | contig 14021 bp, 17 predicted proteins | sample 1063281 | NCBI WGS metagenome assembly FUWD01 (sample SAMEA79048168, study PRJEB19326) | metagenome | biome: marine | reverse complement strand
CAATTTGCTTCTAGTAAAAAAGCCATTGCTTATTGCGATGTATGTGGATTTCAGTACAAACTAAGAGAGTTGAAGAACCTCGTAGTTAAGAATAGAGACACTAACATAAAAGCGTGTCCTGAGTGTTGGAACGAAGATCAGCCACAGAACAGATTAGGGGAATTTCCAGTACACGATCCCCAAGCATTACGTGATCCACGCCCTGATACTAGTTTAGGTGAGTCAGGAGATCACAGCAGTAGAGATACCCAGTGGGGTTGGAACCCAGTAGGCGGAGGATTTGATCCCTATAATTTAACTCCCAACGCGCTAACAATAGCTGGTAATATAGGGCAAGTTACAGTAATAACTTAATAGGAACGAGATAATGAAAGAGATAAAAGTAATTAAAGCCAGAGGCGTACAGCCATGCCCCGGTGCGCCCAAGACAGATATGAAAGGCGTTAAGACTTCCGGCATCAAAGTGCGCGGCACTGGCGCGGCGATTAAAGGTACTATGGCTCGCGGCCCAATGGCGTAAACTATGAATTACACAGAACTGAAAGCTAATATCCAAGACATTTGTGAGAACACATTCACAGATGACCAGCTTGCTATGTTTACGCAACAGGCAGAGCAAAAGATATATAACTCAGTTCAGATACCCGCGCTACGTAAGAATGTTACAGGTACGCTATCTAACGGTAATCAATATTTAGGTATGCCCTCCGACTTTTTATGGTCGTATTCTTTGGCGGTTATAGACGGTAGCGGTAACTATACGTTCCTTCTGAACAAAGACGTTAATTTCCTACGCGAAGCCTACCCTAATAACACAAGCACTGGGTTACCAAAACACTACGCGTACTTTGATGACGACTCGTTCATGCTTGGGCCTACTCCCGATGCGGCGTATAGTATGGAGCTTCACTACGGGTATTACCCTCAGACTATAGTTACCGCAGGTACTACGTGGCTGGGAGATGAATTTGACTCCGCACTGTTAAACGGTGCGTTAGTAGAAGCAATACGATTTATGAAAGGCGAACCAGATATTGTATCTAATTACGAGAAAATGTTTGGGTTGTCTATAGGGTTACTAAAGAATCTTGGTGACGGTAAGTTACGTGAAGATACATATCGTTCTGGACAATTCAGAACACCAGTTAGTTGAGGAACTAAAAAATGGCAATAACACAAGCAATGTGTACTTCTTTTAAAATCGCTCTGTTAGACGGAGAGATGGATTTTAGTAGTGACACATCACAGGCTTTTAAAATCGCGTTGTACACGTCTAGCGTAACTCTAAGTGCCGCTACTACTGCTTACGCTACTACTAACGAAGTGTCAGGTACAAACTATACTGCGGGGGGAAATACACTTACTATTTCCGCTAACCCTGCCTCGTCGGGTACCACGGCATTCTTAGACTTTGCAGATACTACGTGGGTTGACGCTACTATTACTGCTCGCGGTGCTCTTATTTATAAAGCAGGGGGTACAAACCCTGCGGTCGCAGTATTAGATTTCGGCGGGGATAAAACCTCTACAGCCGGTGACTTTACTGTGCAATTTCCCGCAGCAGACGCTACAAACGCTATCATACGTATTGCTACTCCATAAGGTAGTTATATGCCGTCTTCTGTTGAGTATGTAGGTTGGGGTAACGGTGCTTGGGGCCAAACGGCTTGGGGTACCGACCTAACTATAGTATCGGTTGACGGTATTGCCTCAGAAGGGGCGATAGGCTCTGTAACGGTAGATGCGGAAGCAAACCTAACAGTAACGGGCGTAGAAGCGGCTGGAGGTATTGGTACAGCTACGATTGACGCTGAATCAGATGTTATGGTTACCAGCGTTGCCGGAGCTGTTGCTTTAGGTACCGTTACAGTAGATGCAGAAGCCGATGTAGCAGTAACTGGCGTAGTAGCTGAAGGAGCTGTAGGTACACTAACTGCAACAGGCATAGCAAACCTAACAGTAACGGGTGTAGAAGCTGATGGAGTTGTAGGGACAGCTACAGTAGACGCTGAAGCAAACGCTACCGTAACAGGGCTATCAGCCGTAGGTTCAGTTGGTACAGTTACCACAGACGCTGAAGCAGATGTATCTGTAACAGGCGTAGCCGCAGAAGCAGTGTTAGGTACTGTTACCATTGGGGTAGGTGTAACCATACCTGTTACTGGGTTAAAGGCAGAAGCCGAACTAGGTACGGTAGTAACCACCGCTGATGCAGATATTTCCGTAATTGGGTTATCTGCGGTAGTATACGTAGGACAAGTATTAGTATGGGGTGAGATTGATGACGACCAAGACCCCAACTGGCAGAACATAGATGATAGTCAGACTCCAACATGGAGTGGGGTATCGAACACACAAGACCCGAATTGGGAAAATATAGCCGCATGAGGTTGAACAGATGACAACGCAATATACTCCGATCCTAAAACTCGCACTCCCCGTGCAGGGCGAACTTAGTGGTACATGGGGAGATGTAGTAAACGATAACATAACCTCCATGATCGAGCAGGCTATTGCCGGACGCTCAGTTGTAAACACTTGGTCTGGTAACTCTCACACGCTGACTACTGCTAATGGCACTACCGCAGAAGCGCGGGCGGCTATGCTGTCTTTGACCGATACAGGTACCCAACTTAGTGCCGCAGGTACTGTAGTTTGTCCCGCTCTAAGTAAAACATATATTGTCAAGAACGGCGCAGGTCAAGTAATTACGGTTAAAACAGCTTCTGGTTCTGGTATTGCTATTCCTAACGGTAAGACAATGCTTGTGTACTGTGATGGTACCAACGTACTAGAAGGCGTAGACCACGTAGTTACGCTCTCTGCGGGTACTCTTACTATCACTGGCCTTACTACTTTCGCCTCCCTTAAAGGTGCTGACGCAACAACAGTTACAGGCATTCTTGACGAAGATAACATGGCGTCCAACAGTGCTACTAAACTTGCTACTCAGCAATCTATTAAAGCGTATGTTGACGCTCAAGTTGACACGACGGACACTCTAGCTGAAATACTTGCAATTGGTAACACCACCGGATCAAACGATATTGATGTAGACGCCGCTCAGAAGGTTCAATTCCGTGACGCTTCTATATACATTAACTCTAGCGCAGACGGACAGCTTGACATTGTTGCAGACACTGAGATTCAGATAGCCACTGCAACCGTAGACCTTAACGGTAACCTAGATGTTTCTGGCACAGCCCTTGTTACTGGAACCTTAGACGTTGATGGCGCTACTCAACTTGACTCCACTCTTACTGTAGGCGTTAACGACACAGGGCATGATGTTAAGTTTTTTGGAGCTACCTCTGGGTCTTACATGCTCTGGGACGAGTCAGCAGATGACTTGATCTTGGGAGGCGCAGCAGGTCTTACTATCGCAGGCGACATAGACGTAGACGGCACGACTAACCTTGATGTCGTGGACATTGATGGCGCTGTGGATATGGCTTCTACTCTTGGTGTTGGTGGCAGAGTTACAGCCGCAGGAGTTACAACTTCAGCTGCTTTAATAAGTACATCAAACTCAAATAATCTTGGTAACACTACTATTTCGGCTCTTATTGTAGATAATTTTACTTTAGATGGGACTACTCTGGCTTTAAGTTCTGGTGATATGACACTAGACGTTGCAGGAGACATCATTCTTGATGCTGATGGTGGCGACATCAGATTTCACGATGGCGGAACTTTATTTGGTAAAATCACTCAATACCAAACCGATATGTATATTGACGTTTCTACCTCTGATAGAGATATGTTTTTCCGTGGCATTGATGCAGGCGTACAGTTTACAGCCCTCACCCTTGACATGTCAGACGCAGGTGCGGCTACGTTTAATTCTAGGGTGGGAATTGGAACAGCTCCATCAAATACTCTACTTGGGTCAAATTATGGGACAACACTCCTACACATAGATGGAGGAAGTGATAGAGGTCAGATAATACTTGAAGGCGACACCATTGCGACTATTATTATGTCCGATAACGGAGCGACTGCTGACTCAAGAGTCTTTATGACGCAAGTCACTGACGGTTTAATGAAGTTTAAAGGCCTCAATGACAACGGCACTTCTAAAGCAACTATCCTGTCAATGACTAGTGATGGCAATGTTACAATGCCCTCGCAACCTGCTTTTCAAGTTAGACCTGCTAGTGCTCAGAGTAATATTGCTGTCAGCACTGCAGTTACGATAGTTTTAGGTACAGAAGCATTTGACGTAGGCGCTAACTTTGCAAGCAATACTTTTACGGCTCCAGTAACAGGTAAGTATCAGCTTAATGTTGAGATACGTTTAGACAATATAGACACAGTCGCAGTTTATTACCATTTAAATCTCATAACCAGTAATGGCACCTATTTTTCCATTGTAGACCCCGGAGTACTTGCATCTGACCCTGCTTATTGGTCACTAGGTTTGTCAGTTTTGGCGGACATGGACGCAAGTGACACGGCATACCTTGCGATTTATCAAGCAGGTGGAACAGCACAAACCGACATAAACGCCGATACAGGTAATACCATTTTCTCAGGCTACCTAGCATGTTAAACAACGAGCGAAACAACTCACTTTAAACGAGGTAATAACAATGGCAACAATTACACTGACAGTAGAAGTAACAGATACAGAGCAAGCCACACTGCTAAATGATTTACTCAGCATTGACGATTGGCTTCAAGGCGCAATAACAGGCAAGAAAGCTAACTGTTGGAAACGTATGCAACAAGAGTGGACTACAAAGCTAATGAATGACGATAGCTTTACAGACTCAATCCCTAGCAACCAAGCAGATTTTGTAACTCTAGTAACCTCTAGAGATGACTACAAGACTCGTTCTGAGCGTGATGTAGCTGAAGCAGTTGAGACTCCGTAATGGAACTAATACTAAAGAGCCTCAAGTCTAAGACTGTCCAGTTCTCGATAGCCCTAGCTGTCCTGAGCATCCTTCAGGGCTACGTAGGCTTCTTGCCTGTTAGCCCCGCAGGACAGGCTACGGTGGGCTGTATCATCGCAAGCTGCGTCACGGTACTTAGATTTGTAACAACCACTGGCATAGCTGACAAGTAAAGGAGAATAACTATGGGCGAGAAAAAAACAACTCCCATTACGATCAATGACGTTGAATACACTTATGAAGATATGACCATAATCCACCTGTACCCGCTCTGCTTCGGTATCGGGCTTAAGTCCACTTAGGTGGCCTCTACACAGCCTATGTAGACATCACAGAAGCTCAGGCTATTGGATGGGTACAGGCTGATGTAGATGCTGTGTTGCGCTTTGTAACTACCACTGGTATTGCTGATAAGTAAAGGAGATAACTATGGGCGAGAAAAAAACAACTCCCATATCGATAAACGATAAAGAATACACTTATGAAGATATGACCGAGCAACAGCAGGCAATGGTTAATCACTGTAATGACTTAGACAGAAAAATTAAGTCCACCCAGTTTAACCTTGACCAATTGTCAGTAGGTAAGGATGCATTTATCAGCATGCTAGTTTCCGACATTGAGAAAGAAGAAGCTGAAGAGTAACTATGTTACTAGCCTTTGCGTTGATCGTTACAGTAAACGGTGAGGTTGACGCAAAGGCAACAAGTTACTGGCGCAGTTTAGAAAGATGTAGGTGGTTCGCAGAAGAGCTTACCGCACAAGGCATAAGAAGACGTTACCACACGCCAGTAATGGCTTATTGCATCCCAAAATATGTAAACCCTAATAAGGTTCCAGTACACGATTAAAGGCTCCATAATGGCAACTGTAAAAGAAGCGTTACTTAAACTTGAAGCCCACGAAAGAGAATGTACTGTGCGCTATACCAACATAGAAAGACGCTTAGATTCAGGTAGCGAAAGGTTTAAAAGGTCTGAACTTATGCTATGGGGTATGTACCCACTAATAATTGGGTTGTTTATTGTAGAGAGGTTATAGATGGCGATTTTATCAAGTCTTATCGGCCCAGTTACAGGTCTTCTTGACAAATTCATAGAAGATAAAGATCAGCGCAATGCTTTGGCGCATGAAATTGCAACAATGTCACAGAAATACGCGCAAGAAAGTGTCATGGGGCAGTTAGGTGTCAACAAGGTTGAAGCGGCTCACAAGTCCTTATTCGTAGCCGGATGGCGTCCATTCGTGGGGTGGGTAGCTGGAGTTGGCCTAGCCTATAACGTAATTATTGCTCAAATACTTGGTATCTGGTTTACCGTGCCAGAAGTTGACCCTTCATTATTAACCCCCGTGCTTATGGGCATGTTGGGTATGGGCGCAATGAGGTCTTACGAGAAGGCCAAAGGCGTGCAAAGAGAGAAATAATGCTAGCCGAAATAGCGGCAGCTAATGCTGCATTTCAAGTCATTAAAGGAGCCTTGTCCAACGGCAAAGAGCTTTATGATGTTTCGGCTAAAGCCACGGAATATTTTGACAATAAGTCAGCCATTGTTAAGAAAGCTCAGAAGGGTGGAGGCAAAGAAGAACTCCAGTGCTTTATGGAGCTTGAAAAGATCAAAGAGCAAGAAGAATGGCTCAAAGAGTACATGATCTACGCAGGAAGAGCAGATATGTACAAAGACTGGCTACAATTTCAGTCTAAGTGCAAAAGAAATAGAGAAAGAGCAGAGCGTATACGCAAAAATAAAATAGCAAGTAACATAGCACTTTTTTGGGCTGTATTGCTTTGGGGTACAGGAGGATTAGTTATACTGCCTTTGAGCTTATACATAGCGTTTAAAATATTTGGAGTCATATAGAAATGAAGTACTTTAAAATAGGAGAGTTTGATTGCCAAGAAACTGGCGAAAACGCTATGGACACTGGGTTCCTTAAAGTACTAGAGCATTTGCGTGAGGTCTGTGACTTCCCGTTTATAATTAATAGCGGGTACAGGTCACCTAACCATAGTATAGAAGCTGCAAAGGTTGCGGCAGGTAAAAAATTAGGAACTCATGCACAAGGCATAGCCGCTGATATTAAAGTATCTGGAGGCGCACAACGCATGGCTATCGTCAAACATGCGTCAGCTATGGGAATGTCCGTGGGGGTTGCAAAAACCTTCGTACACGTTGACACTCGTAAGACTGAGCCAATGTGTTGGTGCTACTAGGAAATAATCATGCCACTTAAAAAACTAATACTAAAGCCCGGAATTAACCGCGAGAACACTCGATACACTAGTGAAGGTGGTTGGTACGACTGCGATAAGATACGATTTCGCCAAGGTACGCCGGAAAAGATTGGTGGGTGGCAGCGTATATCAGCTACTACATTCCTAGGTGTATGCCGCTCTTTATGGAACTGGGTTACCCTAGGTAGTCAGAACCTGATCGGCGTAGGCACTAATCTGAAGTTCTATATCGAGAACGGTGGTGCTTACAACGACATCACACCCTTACGTGCTACTGTAACCCTGACTAGCCCGTTTGAGACTACTAGTGGTTCGCCTATAGTAGAGGTTACTGACGCTAGCGGCGGGTACTCTGACGGTGATTTTGTTACCTTTAGTGGTGCAAGTGCTGTAGGTGGCCTCACTCTAAACGCCGAGTATCAGCTAACTGAAACTACTACTGCTAACGTGTATACGGTTGATGCGGGCACTAACGCAAGTTCAAGTGCTACAGGGGGTGGTACGGTAACGGCTGCATATCAGATAAATGTTGGCCCCGCGTTTGTTGTTCCCCTAGTAGGTTGGGGCGCAAGTAGCTGGGGTTCTGGTACGTGGGGCATTGGTACTACCTCTACCGACTCTATACGCCTGTGGAGCCAAGCTAACTTCGGTGAAGACCTTATCTTCGGGCCGCGTGATGGCTCTATATACCTCTGGGATGCCACAAACGGGCTAACCACTAGGGCAGTAGCTCTTACAGGCACGGAAGTACCAACGTCACAGAAGCTAATCCTCGTGTCTGATATTAACAGGTTTGTGTTTTGCTTTGGCGCGAATGAGATTTTCTCCGCTACTGTTAACCCTATGCTAGTTCGTTGGTCAGACCAAGAAGATGCTACTAACTGGTCACCTGCGGCAACTAACCAAGCGGGCGACCTTATACTATCTAACGGCACACAGATCGTTGCTGCTAAACAAGCACGTCAAGAAGTACTAGTGTGGACTGACTCTGCCCTATACGCGTTACAGTACGTTGGTGCCCCCGCTGTGTGGACTGCACAGTTAGTCGGTGAGAACATCTCCATTGCTGCACAAAACGCTGTGGCCTACGCTAACGGCGTGGCTTACTGGATGGGTAGGGACAAGTTCTACATGTACGATGGTCGTACTCAACCCTTACAGTGCGACTTACGCAAGTTTATATTCAACGATTTTAATACAGAGCAGTACGAGCAGGTGTTTGCAGGGACTAACGAGTCGTACCACGAGATTTGGTGGTGGTATTGTTCTACAGACTCTAACGTGTCAGACAGGTATGTGGTGTACAACTACCTAGAGAAAGTATGGTACTACGGTACTATGAGTCGTACGGCATGGCTTGATTCGGGGTTAAGAAACTACCCACTAGCTGCTACGTACAGTAACAACTTGGTTAACCACGAGCAGGGTGTTGACGACAACGAAACAGCAGTCACTGCGGCTATACCTGCGTACGTATCCTCTGCACAATTTGATCTGGAAGACGGGCATCAGTTTGCCTTTATCTGGCGCATACTACCGGACATTACGTTTGATGGCTCTGAAGTAGGCTCTCCTAGGGCTACCATGACGCTATTACCCTTACAGAACTCAGGTTCGGGGTATAATGACCCAGCCTCTGTAGGAGGCTCTAATAGTGGGGGTATTACGCGCACTGCTACGTTACCAGTAGAGCAGTTCACAGGGCAGATATTCACACGCGTACGTGGACGCCAGCTTGCTATAAAGGTAGAATCTAGCGAGATTGGAGTTACTTGGCAGTTGGGTAGCCCACGTATAGATATGCGAGCAGACGGGAGACGGTAATGGCTGTAGACAATACTAGGTACAATGTACCTTTTCGTGCGCCAGCTCTGCCTTACCCCCCGCAGGTATACGACCAAGAGTCGTTTGAAGAGTTTAACAAAGTACTACGTATCTACTTTAACCAGTTAGATAACGCACTGAGAAACGCTATGGCAGTTCAAGAACCCTACGAGTTGCAAGTATCTAAAGGCCAGATTGCAGGTGCTACTTCGTTCTATAAGTTCGGATTTAACCCCGACGTTGATGGTGCTGAAGAGACTATATGGAGTACGGGAGGTAATTACCCTTACCTTACATCCGCCTCCACGGTGTATATAAGTAGTTCTAGCACTGCCGATTCTAACGGGGGTACGGGCGCTAATACGGTAACTGTAGAAGGTGTAGATGGTAGTTACAACGCTAAGAGCGTAACTGTGAACATGAACGGCCAGACTCAGGTGCAGGTAGGCGATGCTAGCTCGTGGTTACGTGTTAACAGGGTATTTGTAGCTACCTCTGGTAGTGGAGGTACTGCGGCGGGAGCCATATACGTAGCTAACAGTGGAGTAAGTTCTGGAGTACCCACAGGCGTTACGTATGCGAGCGTTACACAGGGAGACAACCAGTCGCAGATGGCGGTATATACTGTCCCTGCTGGACACACTTTGTACCTAGATGACGTTAGCTTTACCGCTGCGCTGGGCACAGCGTCTAAGAATGTTACAGTTAAATTTGTACTACGTAACTTTGGCACTGACACGTTTAGGACTGGAATTATAGAGACTGTGCAGAGTAACAGCCTGTTAGTCCCTTTTAACTACCCGTTTGCTATACTAGAAAAAACAGATGTTGAGTGCCGTGCATTTTCGGACACTACCAACGTAGAAGTCAGCGCATCCTTCCAAGGCGTGTTAATAGCTAATTAAAGGGCATCTATGAAGACTTACGACAGCAAGAAGAAAAAACTTCCTAGGTACGAAGTACTCATGCGTTTCGCTGAAAACGTAGGTACGGGAGACATCCCTATAAAAGCCGCTATGGTATCCGTAGCGCAAGAATTAGCCATGCCTAACGCTAGTGTTGTGCAATTTGGTAACACAGTATTCGGTGGGCACAGCCGTAAGGGTGGCACTAAGATGATGGGCAGAGTGTTTAACGTGGACACCGCTGAAAACTTTGTCGCTAACATGTTGCAATATGTAGAGTACCTACAAGAAAAAGGTATAACGCATTATGTCGTGCAATTTGATAAATCTTATGGTGAGAAGTTAATGCCCGTACTAAAAGAGCTAAAAGATTTAATTACTCCTGCTGGCGGCAATATCCATGTAGGTATTACCGAAGACGATAAGTACGCGGTGTTCGTGCTAATACCTGAGATGGAGTCTTAGTATGAGTTTTGTAGTAGATGCCATTAAAGACATAGGAAGTTGGATCGACGATGAAATTTGGGAACCCATAAAAGACGTAGGTTCTTGGTTAGACGACGAAATATTTCAGCCTGTTATTAAGACGGTAGAAGATCAGATACAGGCGATCATTGACGACCCTGTAAAAGCCGTACTTAAAGCTGTAGCCGTAGCTACAGGGCAAGCTGCGTGGGCTTTACCTTTAATTGAGGGCGCAGATGCTATAGATGAAGGCGGTAATATTGGCGATGCTTTGAAGGCTGCTGCTGTATCGTATGTGTCTATGCAAGCTGGCGACGTAGCAGGAGAATTTGCAGCGGGAGTTGGGGAGTCAGTAGGTAGCGTAATAACTAATGAAGCCATAAGTACGTTTGTAACCGAAGCAGTTACCGCAGGTACTAGAGAAGCTATCGGAGCAGTTATAACAGGACAAGACCCTCTGGACGCATTTCTGTCTGGGGGTGTGAGTGTAGGTATAGGTAGAGTCCTTGGAGAGGTTAATGACCGTACAGGCGGGGCACTAGACAAACTAGAAGAGTTAGGCGGGTTTAGAGAAGACGACCCTAACACTCCTATAGTCTATGACGAAAATGGTAAGTATGTATCTGGAAACGAATCCCAGTCCGTAGGTAGTATAGTTAGAGATTTAGTGCAGCAGGGTGTTTCTGATCAGCTAGCTACTGGAGAGATTAACGAAAGACGTATGGCGGGCATAATCTCGTCTGCGGTTGTTACCACGCAAGTAGTGTCAGACCTCGTAGGGGACTATGTAGGCGACAAGAACGCTCTGTTTAATACCAAGATGCTGACTGTATCCGTACAAAATGCCCTGAATGTCGCTATGACTGAAGGAGGTGTGTCAGAAGCGTTTATGGGTAGTCTGGCCAGACAGATCGGTGCTGCGAGCGTAAAGGCTATAAACGAGGGTACATTTCAACAAGAGTTTGGAGACGCGTGGGACAGAGTAACGGGTAAGTTTGCAACCTTAAACGATCAAGGGCTATTGGTAGAAGGAGCCGTAGATGCGCATACTGCCGTTGTAGATGAGATAAACGACATTGCCCAACAGATTAAAGAAGGGTCTGAAGAACTGCTTCGCTTAAAAGGTATACCGCAAAAAATCCTACAAGGTTCTGATGGCCCTATGCGTATGTCTAGGATAGAAAGAACTAGGTTAGAACTCGCACAGGATAATGTACTTATCTACGAAGCGAAGTTTCAGGAATTAGTGACTAACGAGCTTGCCCCTAGATTAGAGGTGTTAAACCCTTTATATGACAGCACTGCTGCGGATTACCAAACAGCCGTAGATAATTACACTGAGACTTATGCTACGTTAGCGGAGTCTACTCAAGAACTTAACGGGGCTTTAGCACCTGCGTTTGCCGGTATTAACCAAGCCACAGTTGAAAACATAAGCCCTGATTTTGACGCTGAGTTCTATGCCGAGCAGAACGGTATAACTAAAGAAGAGGCGTACGACCACTATCTAACCGAAGGATTGTTTAGCAACATTCCTGCTAACCCTGCTGAGTTTGCCGCAGAGTACGCTATAGAGCAGTGGGGGCGTATAGCTACGTCTTTAGGTAACTTAAACATCGACATGACTAAGTTGACTGCGGAACAGATAACGAACTTAAACGACACGTTTGCAAGAAACTATAGCTTACGGGATTTAGACGCTATAGATCAAGGATCAGTAGATCGAAACATGTTAGCGACTTTGGTAACAGACATTAACGGCGGGATTAAAGTAACTGAGGAAACCAATAAACTGCTAAGTGAAGCGGGGCTACCTCCTCAAGAAATAGGAGCTAACGTAACTCTTGAAAGTGTAGAAGCCATTACCAAGTTAGCAGTAGACAAGCAAGAAACTCAAGAGATAAAGAATCCGTACCTGAACGGAGCAACGCTCGTACCTAATGCCCAGACAGGGTTAATGGAATGGAGTGATACTTCCCTCAAGCCTACGTTTAGGTGGAGTGAGCTTAACGGTGCGTTTGTACAAGGCATTAAGCTACCCGATGGGAGCTACCAAAACTATGACATGAAGGGCAATAAGGTCGGTAAGGAGTACATACGTGTTACTTCAGGGGCTGAAACAGACCTAGAATGGTTAGCGAAGAACAACCCCGATGCGTTTGTGAAAACTCTCACGGATATGGACAAAGATCAATGGTTGGGGAACGAGTGGTGGTTACAGGAAGCAAAAGACTCTGTAGCTAAAGGCAAAGAACTTTACGGGGAAGACAGTAAAGCAAACTTGCTTATAGCAAATGCGTGGCTTGGAACCGGACAAGTACTACAGGCCATACAATCTGCCGTCGCTGTAGGGGTAGGAATAAACCCAACGTCTACTCCTTTCTACAAAAGCCTAGACGAAGTTATAAAAATAGCGGAAACGGGCATTCCTAAAGAGACGAAAGAAAATACTGATAAACTATATAAAATGTTAGCTGACGCCGAGCCGGGCGTTTTGGGGGCCGCAGAAGCCCTATTTGGCGCTTTTACAACGTACCCTAGCGAGTTTACAACTCAGATTATCGGCTTAGAAGGCGTACAAGAATTAGTCCCGTTGCTTGCTGCTTTTGCAACGAGGGGGCCGGCGGGCGTAGCGGCAAGATTTGCGGGATACTCTGATAGAGCAGCGGCTGCTATAGCTGCTAGGGCGGGGTTAAGTGCCGCATTGACTACAGATGTAGCTGAAGCCTTTGGTGGTACTTTTAATGGAGCTTATGAAGAGTCCTACGCGGTAGCCCTAAAGTCAGGTATGTCTGAAGAACAAGCAGATACATGGGCTATAGACGCGGCAACCACCTCTGCTACCGCCGCAGCAACTTTCGCGTTAATCTCTGCGGGTGTAGGCGGGCAAGCCTTAGAAAAAATGTACATCTCCGGCGGAGCGGGAGGAAGGTTAGCAGGGTTCTTCGATGATGTAGCTAGACGCATAGAAAATGGCGCTACTGTATTTATTAAAGAAGCTGGAACTGAAACACTAGAAGAAGGTGGAACAGCCGCAGTCTTAGAATCTTTGTTGTTTACGATAGACCCTACTAGAGACGTGTCTGGCAATATAGCAATTAACGGGTTTCTGGGAGGTCTAACCGCAGGGCCAATATCAGGTACCACTGCGTTATTTGCTAGTGACACGGGCAACCCTATTGCTGATGCTGTATTAAAATATAATCCGAAAATTTCTGCATTACTTGGACAAGAAAACCTATCTCAAGAAGCCTTGATGGACGGACTTGAAACCGCTGGTATAAGTGGGGCGTTACAAACTGACTTAATGAACTTCTTGTACGACGAAGTTTACACAAGCACTGCCGAAGCTGTTGATGCACTAGAATCGCTAGGGCTACCTTACACACCTGAAGACGTTACCAATACCACAGGATCAACCCCCGATGCCGACTTAGATGATGAGTTAGCTTCGTACTGGGCAATGGCCTATGGCAATGATAACGACAGTGACGGGGATGGCATACCTAACAACCAAGACCCTAACCCTAGCAGCCCGTATACCGATGCTGAAACGCCCCCCTCTGCTGACCCTGTTGATCCTCAAATAGAAGCAGATAGATTAGCCGCTGAAGCCGAAGCAGATAGGTTAGCCGCTGAAGCACAAGCAGAAGCAGATAGGTTAGCCGCTTTAGCCGCTGAAGCCGCCACACAAGC
>FUWD013229264.1_pt1 | contig 14023 bp, 23 predicted proteins | sample 1063281 | NCBI WGS metagenome assembly FUWD01 (sample SAMEA79048168, study PRJEB19326) | metagenome | biome: marine | reverse complement strand
GTAGATATGTTGCTTAAACAAAAAGAATATCTGCAAATAAAACTTCGTGAGAAAGAAATAAATCAATTAACTAAAACAACTGATGGAAGAGAGCTTATATGAAGGTTAATTTATTAAAAATAAATGCAGCTAAAAAATTTAATAGACTGATGGAGGAAACTCATGTCGCAACCTATTTATGGGACTCTTATAACCCTCTTGGTAAAATTTATCTAGGGTTAGAGAAAAGAGAAGAACGAGCAAGTTACAGAGATAAACTTTGTAGAACAAAAGCTAAGTTAAGAAAAACTTGGGAAAAAACATACGACAGAATAGGTAGAGGCATGATTGCAGATAAATTATTAAACTATGTGAAAGAGAGATATGCTAGGAAAAGAAAATAAAAAATACATAACGTGTTCGGGATGCAAAGGTAATCATTACCAAGACCTGTTTGGAGAGATAGTTCTCTGTATGAGATGTAATGGAGTAGATAAATCCGATTCGGAAGAGCCAACGGACACTGGACACCATGAGCAGAGCTAAGGATATGAGAGGGCAGCTAGAGGAGTCTTTAGATATCCTAGCACGTTCTTTAAGCTTACCTGATTACACTAAAGTTACATCAGTTATGACTATGATGTTTGTTGGACATACATTTGAGATGTCTGATGACGGCTTTGAATTAATCAATTTAATCACTAAAACCCGTAAAAATATTAAAAAAGAAACCATTAAAAAAATATTAAAAAAGGGTAGACAAGGTAATTTAATTAGGTTAAACATTAAGACGCTAAAGAACTTTTAGTCCTTTCTTGTTCTTTGGTGTTTGTTTAGGTTAATACATTGTTAGCGGTGGTTATCTTCCTCCCTTTTGGGATGACCACCGTTGACTTTTATTCATAATACAACTAATTGTTGACAATACTATTTTATGAATATAGAGCTACATGAATCTAACCAACAAAGTCCTTAAATTACTTGGAATGAAATTAGCCACAGAGATGCTTAATGAACCTGTTCAATCAGAACAGAAATTGTTTAGGGCGATCATAACATTGGCCTTAGAGGACGTTTTAAGCAACTCTCAGGGGCGTCACGAGGCTGTTGTGAAGGCAGAGGCCCATGATTGGTTTGTAGGCAATTCTGAGGACTACCAGAGGGTTTGTTATATGTCTGGGTTAGATGCTGATTGGGTAAAAGAGCGGTATTTAAAAGCTTTGGACAGTGGACAAATAACTTTTACTATGAAGCAACATTTACAAGTGAAGTATACGAAACTATACGAAGATTTAAGAGCAGCAAAAGATACCGGCCACCGGAAACTCATTCAAAAAGAGATAGATGCCCTTAGACAAAAAATATTTAGATTATAACCCTCAAAAACTTCCTTTATGCGATTTATGTAAAAAGGAAAAGTCAATTATTGTCAATAAAAAAGTACTACAATGTGCTTCATGTGCTCTAAAAGCAATATCTCTGACATTCTGTGACAAGCCTGACAGAAAAAAAGCTAATAAAATCAACAAAAAATGACTTTGCAAGTTCCTACTAAGCTTATTTTACCTTTTTTATTTTTTTTATACGCTCAAAATGTGTGACAAGCGTGACAAGAGTGACAAAATAGACTATTAACATTGGTATACAACACTAATACTCTGTCACAAACTACTTTATTCTGTGACACAGCCTGACAAGTGTGACAAGAACTATTTTTACTTGCGGAAAGACTGGGTTTTTGTAATTTAAGTAAACAAAAGTGCTATATATATCTTAGTAGGGACTTTCAACTTGTATGATTTGAGGATATATTATTTAAATGCCAAAAAAATCTAACCAATTAAAAACCGTTCATGAACTAACTCCTAAACAAAGAAAGTTTGTTGATGTGCTTGTAGCTAATTGGGGAACGATGAAAAAATCAGCTGCCGCAAAAGAGGCAGGCTATTCAACTAACACTAAAAATGGATTATCTGAAGTAGCATCAAAATTAACTAGCGTCATACATAGTCCTCATGTTGTAAGATATATGGAAAAGAAATTGGCCGCTGAAGAAACAAAATACGCAAACAAGTTGCGATCATATAAACGATACGAAAGATTTGGAGATAACGCTGCTGATAAAAATCAATTTGCAGCCGCTATCAATGCAGAATATAGAGCTGGACAATTAGCTGGCTTGTATGTAGATAAAAAAGAAGTAACCCATAATCTATTGGAAGGAATGAGTCGTGATCAACTTGAAAAAAGGCTTACCGAACTTGAGGAAAGAATCGGTGAGGCTAAAAACATTATTGACGTTACGCCAAAAAAAGTTACTGGATAGTGGGGATTTCTTTACAGTTTTTCATGAGGTACACAATCCTCGTTTAAAAATGTTAAACGCTAGAATAGGTAAAGTGGAAGTAGTAACAAGCGACAAAAGAACTTACAGTAGTAAAAAAGAGCATGGAACTGACATGACCTATGAAAATGAATTTAAGGTTAAGAAATGAAAAGATACATACATATTAATCAACATGTTATTAGACGTAATGCAAAAACAGGTGAAAGAGAGCCTGTGATTACTGTTAAGACTTATAAATCAAATGACTATGGTCATGAGGTTATTGTTGATGGCCCTTGTAAAATTATATACAGCCCCGATAAACCTTTAAGCTGTGGTGCTAAAGTTTGGATAGAAACGGAGGAAAATGTTTATGTTAAATAAAAAAAGAAAAAAACTAAAACAAAAAATCTATAAAAAAATTATACCTCTAGATGTTAAAAATTTAGGTAGGTATATTGAAGATTATCCTTTTGTAGAGATAGAATGGCAAGACATTGAAGGTGACGCCGGGTGGAGTTCAACTAAACAATTGAAGCTTGAAAAATTACCTGTATGTGTTTCTAAAGGCTATCTTGTGTCCCAAAAAAATGGCATTACTAGAATTTTCACTGATTATATTAAGACTAAAGACAAACAAACTTTTGAAGATATTGGCAACACAACTTTAATTCCAACATCAGTTATTCAATCAATTAAAATACTTAATTAACATAACTTGTATTGTTTAAATGGCTCTTAGAAAACGTGAATCAAAGCTATTCGATCGTATTAAAAAGAATATAAAAAACGTACATTTTACCAGGATAGAAAGCTCTACTGTTAATGGTATTCCAGATGTTCATGCATGTGGAGAAGGTAAGTCTTTTTGGATAGAACTTAAATCAAATACATACAAGATTCCTAAGTTAGATAAGTTTCAGATATCCTGGATTCATAATTATCATAGACATGGAGGCACAATATTTATTATGTATCAGACCCTCTCTCAGAGTGCCATAGAGACTTACAGAGTGAAAGGTGTCATTCATAGTTCCACAATTCCGCAATTAGACCTGGAGCTTGTACATTCGACACCGGATCCCGTTCCCGTTTCCCGTTGGACTGAACTTAGATCGGTACTGCTCACTTAACACCGGGGCCCGGATGCTGCAGCTCAGATGCTGGATCAGCAGGTGTCCCGTTCCCGTTCTCGTTTGGCTTAGATTTCCCGTTCCCGTTTGACTTACCACTGGGCATCCGCAGCCTCCTTCAGAGGAGCTGCTGGGGGGTGCTGAGGCAGAAAATAAACTTCCCGTTTATCTTTTGGTTAGCCGGTGGTCGTTGTTCTACCTTTAACCAACCTGGTACCTCCTGCAGATGCTGGATCCCAATTCCCGTTCCCGTTTGGCAAAGAGAGTTTGCCATTCGCCACTCTTCCCCTAAAGGATAGGCACCTGAGCTGGAAGCTCTTTCGCTGGTAGCCCACCCTACTTTACCCAATCCTCGTTCTCGTTTGAACTTTACGATGTGTTGGTCAACCGTCCCTCATTAAAGGAAGACACCTGAGCTGGGAGCTCTTTTGCTGGGACCTTAAGGAAAATAAAATTAATTTAGAGCTTGACATTTAGATGAAGCGCCCTTATCTATAATGGGATACAACAAATTAACAAAAAGGAACTATGGTAAAAACTAATATATACTTAGATAAAAAAGAAAATGATGATGATTTTTTAAAGCGTCTAAGCGAGGAAAATAAAAAACCAGATTTACTTCAAGACCTTAAAATTGACATTATACTTAAATCAAAAAATGCTTTTAATAAGTCGTGTGATGAAATGAAAATCTTCGGAGATATAAAGAAGGCGAACCATCAAAAGGTAACGGATATTATTAGACAACATAGACTAATAGTGGATGCTTATGAGCAATCTTTAAGAGATTTTTTTTATAACTAACAAAGAGAGGATAAATATGAACACGTTCAAAGAAGGGTTTATAAAATATGGTTTAGACAAAGGTCATATAAAACCAAAAAAAGAAAACAAACCTAAAAAAAATATAATACAACAGATGAACGAATATTATGGTTCAGAATATATTAAAGTAGAAGAAAACAAACCTGAAGACGGAAAAGTATATTCCTTGACCGGTGCCAAGGGGACATCATGCATTGCAAACGGTAATACATGGAAAGAGTCGGAGGTGAAAGATGACTAAAGAATTACAAGAGTGGACCACAATGAAAAGTATAAATGCCTGCCTAGTAGAGTATCAGAGGCAGGACGTCGGCCGGGTCTCAGACATTGCTAAACATGGATGCGCCGGTGGCGTGTCTGGTTTAATATACTACAACGAGACGACCTCGTTTTATAATCAACACGAAACAGAGATTTGGAGTATACTATCAGATGCTGCAGATGATGCAGGAATAGTGAATGGTTTAATGTTGTATAACATTTGTAAGAACCCCGACTCTCTTACTATATTAAAAAACGACCTCGTGTGGTTTGCCGTTGAGGTTGTCGCGCAGGAACTGGCGGATAATTTAGAGGAGGCTGCCGCGGGATCTTCAGCGCCCGTTGAGGAAGGGCTGGGTTATTAATGACACTTCTCTTTCTCGTTTTGCTGGGCATCTTAATCCCTCGTTTTTTCATTCCCATTTTTGCCGTCATGATGCTGGTGATGGGTAAGCTGGCTTCTTCTATGGGGGCGTTTGGTGGGTAAAAATAAATTAATTATTGTGTTGACACCAATCTTATCTATGATAAGCATTAGACACATTAAACAAATAACAAAAGGAGCAATATGGGTTTAGATATGTACGCCTACAAAACTAAAGAGTTCGTTGATGATGATAAAACAAAAATCAAAGATGAAAAGGAAATAGGATATTGGAGAAAACACAATCGCCTTCATGGTTGGTTTGAAGAACAATACTTCCATTATAATCCTAGTGCAGAGGGCGACTTCAATTGTTCTCGTTTTTGGCTTTCTCGTGAGATACTTGATAAGTTAGAGGAAACCATACGCACCGACCAACTACCTGCCACGTCTGGCTTTTTCTTTGGAAACGATTCCTATGAGGAAGATAAAGAAGCACTCGCAGAGCAGAAGGCTTACGATCTCGGCTTTGTTGGAAAAGCTAAAGACACATTGAACAAGGGCGAACACGTGTACTACACATGTTGGTGGTAATATGGTTGAAACTAATAGAGAGCATTTCCACGTTCATAGTGAAAACCATGATAAGAAATATCAAGGGGAAAAAATAGTGAGTTGGCACCTCGCTATTAAAAGAGCAAATGGAAAAGTTGAAGAGGTAGAACAAAGGAAAATACCAAATGCTATTAGCGTTCCCGTTGGTCTGTGGTTAAGTACGATTGAACATAAGTAAGTAATACCTCGCACCCTACGGGGTGCGAACACACACATGAGAGGTCTTTGATTGAGTAGCTCCTGTTTAAAGTCCTCTCACCCTAATCCCGTTTCTCGTTTTCTTTCACAATTCCCGTTGCTCGTTCCCTAACAATAGTGCTGACGGTGGGCACTTAACTCCAACCCAACTGCCCGACTTCCAAGCAGTCTTACATTAGGCAGATTAAAATTATTATAAGTAAGTTATCCACAAGCATAATTAAAATAAATATATTTTAGGGCTTGTAATCTTTAATTAAATCTTTATCTTATCTAGATAAGATAAATTATTATCTTATTTAATAACAAACAATAAAGGACAACATGCAAAACGCAAAAACAAAAAGCAAGGCAGTGAGCCCAGCAGATGTGAGAGTGCTTAAAGCATACATCAATCAAGCTTACTTGCTTCACAAGTACCAATCACTAAAAGCAGATACTAAAGAAATCGTTAAGGGTATCTTTGATAGACTTAAGCAAAATGTTTATATCATTGATGACAGTTCTTACATTCAAAAGATTGAAAAAACTCAAAGACGATTTGATAGTAAAGCATTTATAGAGCATGTTAAATTATCAGGCGATTATAAATTGCAGTTGCTTGTTAATGGTTTCTATAAACATATTGAAACGCTTGAGTTCAAGCCTTTCAATGATACATTAGAGCAAATAAAGAAAGGGAATAAATAATGCCAGATAATAATGACAACTTACCATCAAAGTTATTTAGTCAAATGCTAGATACAGTTATGACTAAAGACGTGGACGTTAATAGAGTGCACTCACTACTTAAAGATGACAAGATGAAGTCTTTGAACTATGAGATATTGTATAAGTTCATGGAGAGTGCAGTTGAGGAGTTCATACTTATTAACAATGGCAATCCTTTAGTTGATGACTTTAGAACTAGGATATTCGCTAAAATGGGTGATGTGCTTAACCTACTATATGGTAAAGGTATAGACGATAAGGACAAGAACTAACACCACGCCACGCCCTCACACGCCACGTGTGAGGGCTTCACCTCTCTCTCTTACCTTGCTAGACCTATAGAGGTACCAAGCCCAAACCCATACTCAAATCTACCCAAAACACCCCCCGACCACGTTAAACAACCCCAGCTTGTTTGAGCGCAGCCCTTTACAACCTATTACATACAGGTATAAAGTATGAAATACTTATGTCGCATGAATTACTAACAACTGAGCAATTACGAGATAGGGTAGAAAAAGTTTTCATTGAACATATTAAATTGTGCCAAGATAATTTTTTATATTTTGTTCAATCGGTTTGGCCAGATTTTATTTGTAGAAAGGAAAGGGACCCAAAAAAGTGGGGCCACCATCAACATATAGCTCATGAATTAACAAAAATTTCAAAAGCAAAAGGCGGGAGACTCATTGTTAATATGCCACCGCGTCATACAAAATCAGAATTTGCATCTTATCTATTCCCAGCATGGATGATTGGTAAACACCCTAAAATGAAGATTATGCAGGTGTCTCACAACGCAGAACTTTCAGGAAGGTTCGGTAGCAAGGTGCGTAACTTAATTGATAGCCAGGAGTATAAACAGATCTTTGGAGATGTTAAACTACGGGAAGACTCAAAAGCAAAAGGCAGGTGGGAGACTAACCACGGTGGTGAGTACTTTGCAGCGGGTGTTGGCGGATCTATCACAGGTCGAGGGGCTGATTTGCTTATTATAGACGACCCCCATACAGAGCAAGATTCTTTATCTGATTCTGCTATGGAAAGGACTTTTGATTGGTACTCTTCAGGACCCAGACAACGTCTGCAACCTGGAGGATCTATATTACTTGTAATGACTCGTTGGGCTCAAGATGACCTAACTGGTAGGTTGTTAAAAAATCAAACAGAAATAAAATCAGATCAGTGGAACATAATTGAATTTCCTGCAATCCTAGAAAGCGGTGAACCTGTATGGCCAGAATATTGGAACCTAGAAGAATTAGAAAAAGTTAAAGCATCTATTAGTCCTAGAAACTGGAACGCACAATATATGCAGGACCCAGTAGCTGAAGAAGGAGCTATATTAAAAAGAGAATGGTGGCAACCTTGGAAAGGGCAAGTCCCTAAATTAAAACATATTATTCAAAGTTATGATACTGCATTTTCAAAAAAAGAAACTGCCGATTATTCTGCTATTACTACTTGGGGAGTTTTTGAACCTACTCCAGATGAGAACTGTTTAATTTTATTAGATGCAGAAAAAGGTCGTTGGGATTTTCCAGAACTAAAAGCAGTAGCTATGGAGGCTTATAAATATTGGGAACCAGAATCTATTATTGTAGAAGCTAAGGCTAGTGGTCAGTCTTTGATTCAAGAACTTAGACGTGCAGGTATTCCTGTACTAGATTATACTCCAACTCGGGGTAACGATAAGCATTCTAGAGTTAATGCGGTAGCCCCTATATTTGAATCAGGTAATGTCTATTATCCTCATGGGGAGAGATTTGCAGAAGAAGTCATTGAGGAATGCGCTGCATTTCCATATGGCCAATTTGATGATTATGTCGACAGCACCACACAAGCTATGTTAAGATACCGACAAGGTAATTTTGTATCAACATATATGGATGAGCCTGAGCCTATGAGTATACCGGGTGAATATAAATATTATACATAAAGGAGAAAAATATGACAATCAAAGAAAAAATAAAAACATTAATAGGTGATAAAACAATGAATGATAAAACTATAAGAGTTAATCATCCTGAAGATCACCCTGATGTTACTACAATGAGTGATAAACTTTTTGATAAAGAAAAGAAAAAAATCTTTACAAATTTCCTTGGAGATGGTTACAAAAAAGATGAAAAAATTCAAAAGAAAACAGATGAAAAAGCTAAACGTTTTGCGGATACAGTTCAAACAATAATGTCTAAAAAAAGGTCTGCGTCAGAAGGTTCGTTTTCTAAAGGTGGAGCAATCAAAGGAAATGGAATAGCCCTTAGAGGAACCAAAAGATTTACTGGAGTTAAATAATTATACATAAAGGAGATTAAAATGCCGAAAAAAATAGTAAAAACAAAAAAGAAGTATTTACTAGCTAACGCTAGTAAACCAGAAGATCGTTTAACTAAAAATGATATTAAGGCTGCAGAAGCCTTAATTGAAGAAAAAAAATATGTTCCTTTTGATAAAAGAGTTTATAGTACTCCAATGGAAGCTCGTAAAGCAGCAGACGATGAAGATAGATTAAATTTAAAAGAGATTCGTGCAGTTCAATCTAAAGGAATGAACCACGGTGGTGAAGCAGTGGTACGAGGGGCCGGTGCTGCAATTAAAGGCACGGGGTTTAAAGGAGTCTTCTAATGCCTAAAGAAAAAAGCCTAATAGAAGATATATATAGTCTTGGTGTAGGTTTTAATTACGATAATAAAAATAGTTACAGTGGAAAAACTATTGGTGAAAGTGATCTTAAAAAATTAATCAAAGAACCTGCTAATGGAGATCTTAGATTAAAAATAACAAAATCAAAAAGTAGACTTGATAAAGAATCTAATCTTATACCAGATCCAACAAAAGGTGAGACTCAACTTGAATTAGGTAAAAAATTTTTAGGTATTAAATTTAGAAAACAATTTTCAAGAGGTGGTGGAGTGGCCATTAAAGGAACTAAATTTACAGGAGTTAAGTAGTGTCCGAGATAAAACAAGCACAAAGTTTCATTGAAGCTATACAACAAGGAAGTCTTCCTCCATTGGAAAAGAGTCCTCTTGTTATTGAAACTCCCTATGATGAAAAAGAACCCTCAGCGTTTGGTGGACTTGCTGCACTCGGTGCTACTGTTATAGGAGCAACTGTTTTAGGACGTAGAATACCTGGTGTTAAAAATTATTTAAGACAGATGAGTAAGCCTGCAGCTAAAGTAGATTACTTACCTAGTAAACCTGTTGGTGACAAAATACCAACGGCCACCGGACAAGCAACAGATTTAATTACTCAAACTCCTAAAACAGAATTAGCAGTTGTAGGACGATCTAGATTTGGAGAAGTATTACAAAGACCTCTTAACTTTGGAAAAGATTTACAACCAGGCGGAAGAATATTTGGTTCATCAACTTATGATAGAGCATTAGAAGCTCCATTTGATAATGCACCGGCAGATAAATGGATTCAATGGTTTAAAGATGCGAATAGAGGAGATCTAACTTACCCTGGAGGACCCTTACAAGGAGTTAGTAGAAGAGTTAACCCAGAAGAACTATCTGATTTAAACTTAGTAAACTTTGATAAAACAGGTCAACCTGTTTCTGGATTTCTTAAAACAGCTAAAGATCAAGGGATTCAAATAGACAGAGAGAGTGTTTTAAAAATGATTAGACAATCTCCACTGGCTAATATTAAAACAATAAGATTAACCGCAGGTAAAGATCCGGTAGGCGATTTCTCAACTATTGCAGCAGAGGGAGAAGAGCTTGCAAGAACTACTGGAATTAATTTAGCGGAATTTCCTGGAGCAGTTAATGATGATATTAGAAAAGTTATGAATGCGAGTGGTTCAATTTCAGCAGAGAACATAACTATGGTACAGACTTCTTTGAGAGAAGCAGCAAGTAAAGCAGCGGACGTAGATAAATCTAAATTCTCAAACTTATTAATTAAATATAATCAAGCAGTAGGAAAGTATAATGCATCAAGTACAGCTCCTCCTTTGATTCAAGGACAAAAAGATTTGTCTACTTATTTTCCTAAAAATAAAAGTCAAAGAAGTTATCACTTAGATGGCGGAGAGAATTTTACAGAAGATGTTATTTATTATGATGGTCCCTTACCTAATGTATCTAGTAGATCATTTAAATATTTAGAGGGAGGTCCTCATTATTTAGGTAATTCAAATAGAGAACTTGCGTTTGCAAGATATGACGACTTACCTAATCCTAAACTAGGAGTAGGTAAAAGACATTTAAGAGTATCCGAAGTTCAGTCAGATCTACACTCTCCACAATTTTCTACAAGTCAATCCGTTAGAGATAATTATTTTAAAAATAAAGTAAGTCCTTTTAATCAGGACGCCAACATTAAGCTTTTACAAACACAGAGACAAGGTATAATTAATCAGTTGGCTCCTTACCAGGAACTTGGAAGAGGACGTATGGGTTTAACAAGAACCCAAACTCAACAAGCGAGTAAATTAAAATATCAATTAGATGAATTAGATAGAACTGCTTTAAGTAGTTTAGTTAAACAAGGTTCAGTTGATAGTACAACAGGAGGTCCTTTCTCTAGAAGTTATAATGACATGGTTATTAAAAACTTACTTCGTACAATGGCGGAAAGAGATGTGAATGCAATTTCTATTGTACCTTCAAGTATGAACCAAAATATAAAAATGTTTGAGTCATCTAAATTTGGAAATGAATTAAACTATGGTTTACAGAATGGTAAAGCTGCTATTAAAGATAAAGCAACTGGACAGATGAAAAAATTAAGTCAGTATTCTTCTTTGAATGAGTCTTTAAGAAAACAAGCTAGCCAATATGGAGCTAAGTTTGAATTATTTCCTATGCCTAAATCTAATCCTTTAAAAGAATTTAAAATTATTGATGAAATTAGTACTGCTAATAACTCTAGCTATAGAAGTGCTGTAGATAGTGATAGAGCTATTTATAATAGAAAAATAGATAATGATTATGTATTTGATAACCATGTAGGAGCGGCTAACTCTCAAGCTGAAGCTGAAGCAATTTTAAGAGCTTATGCAAAAGCAGGATCTACTAGAGGAACATTAGTTATCAGACAAATGGGACCTGATAATCCAGCTAACTACGAAATGGTTCCAACATTAATTGCAGACAGTAATGTATTAAAGAAATTCTTATTGCCCCAAAGGGCTTATCTGAATACAGGTGGGTTAGTAGATACTACTAACATTTTTCAATCTATATTGTAGATTTATTCACTCAATTGGTTTACAATCATACAAATATACTATAAGGAGATATATAACATGAAGAAAAATTAAAAAAAGCTCTAATGGCAGCTGGTGCAGCATATGGTGCAAGCAAGTTTATGGGTGCAGGAAAAAAATCTCTATTAGCAGCAACTGAAGACAATAAAGATATGGCTTCTACTATTACTGGTGGAAAAAATCTTAACGATTATAATATGAGTAATAGCATTAAGAAAAAAACTTTAATGGAAAAAGCTAAAAACTTCTTAAAAACGGAAGTATTTACCACTAATCCAAAAACTAAAGCTTTCACTTTTAAAAAAGACAGTGAAATATCTGGATTTGGTTTAGGAGCTAAAGACGGAGGCTAAAGATGGTGGAATGATGTACGCAAACAAAGGTACTATGGTTATGGCTAAATGCAAAATGGGTAGAAATAAAGCAACTAAGATAACATAATAATTTATGGCTATTGAGGACAATACTCCTTTCGACAACGAAGAAGTTGATGTTGAAGAAGAAGCGACAGTAACATTTGAAGATCCAGAAGATGCAGTAGAAGAAGATACTGTTGAACAGGATTTCTATGCCAATATCTCAGAAGACATGGATGAGAGAGTCCTAAATCAATTATCTTCTGATTTAATTAATGATTACCAAAAAGATAAAGAATCTAGAAAAGATTGGGAAGATGGTTATTTAAAAGGTTTAGATCTTTTAGGTTTTAAATACGTAGAACAGAACAGACCCTTTAGAGGAGCGGCCGGTGTTACTCACCCCCTTCTTGCAGAAGCAGTAACTCAATTTCAAGCACAAGCTTACAAAGAACTTTTACCAAGTGATGGTCCAGTTAAGACACAGGTTCTCGGATTAAAAACTGAAGAGACTACAGAACAAGCTAACAGAGTTAAAGATTTCATGAACTATATGATCATGGAAAGAATGGAAGAATATACTCCAGAGTTTGACCAGATGTTATTCTATCTTCCACTTGCCGGATCTACTTTTAAAAAAGTTTATTACGATGCAATGTTGGAAAGAGCAGTATCTAAATTTGTACCTGCAGAAGATTTAGTAGTTCCTTATTATGCAACCGATTTAAAGGAAGCACCAAGAATTACTCACGTACTAAGACAATCAGAAAACGATTTATTAAAAAAAATGGCTTCAGGTTTCTACAGAGAAGTGGAGCTAATGAAGCCACAACAAAAAGATAATAAGATTCAAGATAAATATAATGAACTAGAAGGAACTAAAAAAGTAGAGTCTGACGATATGATGTTCTCTATTTTAGAACTCCATGTAGATCTAGATTTATCAGATTATATTTCAGATGATCAAGAAGACTCACTTGGAATTAAAATTCCTTACATTGTAACTATAGAAGAATCTTCAAGAGAAGTTTTATCTATTTACAGAAACTATGTAGAAGGTGATCCTAAGTTTGTTAGAAAAGATTACTTTACACACTTTAAATTTTTACCTGGTTTAGGTTTTTATGGTTTCGGTTTAATTCATATGATCGGTGGCCTGTCACGAACAGCAACTTCTGCATTAAGACAATTGCTAGACGCTGGAACACTATCTAATTTACCTGCTGGATTTAAGTCTAGAGGAATGAAAGTTAGAGATGATGACCAACCTATTCAACCAGGAGAATTTAGAGATGTAGATGCACCTGGTGGAAATATTAGAGATCAGTTTCAATTACTACCTTTCAAAGAACCATCACAAACATTATTTAACCTTATGGGATTTTGTGTAGATGCAGGAAGAAGATTTGCAGTAACTACAGACACAGCTGTTGGAGAAGGTAATCAAGCTGCAGCTGTTGGAACTACAATTGCTTTAATGGAAAGAGGAAGCAGAGTAATGAGTGCTATTCATAAGCGTTGTTACTATGCAATGAGACAAGAATTTAAACTTTTATCAAAAGTTATTGCTGAATACTTACCTCCTGAATACCCTTACGCAGTTTATGGTGCTGATAGAATTATTAAATCACTAGATTTTGATGCAAGAGTAGATATTTTACCTGTTGCGGATCCAAATATTTTCTCAATGTCTCAAAGAGTTACTTTAGCACAGACTCAATTACAGATTGCTCAAACAAATCCACAACTTCATAACCTACATGAAGCTTATACTCGTGTGTATGAAGCTTTAGGAACTAAACAGATACCGGAATTACTAAAACCAGAAGTAAAACCTACTCCAAAAGACCCTGCAATCGAAAACGCAGAGGCTTTACAGATGCAAATAGCTCAAGCGTTCCCTGATCAAGACCATGATGCCCATATAGCAGCCCATTCAGCGTTTTTAAGAACTAGAATGGTACAAATTAATCCTCCAGTGTATGCTTTACTACAAGGACACATCTCTCAACACGTATCTTTTAAAGC
>FUWD013190584.1_pt1 | contig 14023 bp, 19 predicted proteins | sample 1063281 | NCBI WGS metagenome assembly FUWD01 (sample SAMEA79048168, study PRJEB19326) | metagenome | biome: marine | reverse complement strand
TTTAAAAAATTTATTAAAGTGTGGAATCACTCTTATATCTTGAATTAGATTTAACCCTGCAGTTGGCTCTGCCCTGCTTAATCTAAAATTTGGAATTTGAGAGGATAAAACCATTGCCCCCGCGCTGCACCCAGCTAATGAGCCCCCACTTTGCCAATTCTTAACTATCGCCTGCCAAATTGGTGTATCAATTAAAGTAGTAGCCAAATAATGTGGATCACCGCCTGACATATAAATTAGTGCGCCATTACTTATTTGATTTACAAAATCCATATTCTGAGCATCATCTCGGGTATAGATGGGAAGTAAAAGTGGCTTAGCGCCAATCACTTGAGCCTGCTTTTGCCCTAAATCTCGCCAATACTCAAGGCGAGAGGCACTCTCTTGAGCCGCTGCTGTTGGTATTTGGATATAGATATTTCCTTACCATTTTTAATGCCATCATCTAGTAAAGATTTTTCAAACTCTGCCATTGCAGGCAGGTATTCACCAGAGCCAACTAGAGCAAGTGAGCCATGCATCGCTGTATTATAGGTGGGAAGGTAATAGTTTTATTTAGGCGTAAATACTTGTAAGATGCAAACATGGATGAAAAAGAACTGATCAGTGTTTGGAATTTGCAACGTGGGATTAGAGTTAAATCTCAATTAGCCCCAACTATCCTACTTTCAACTGTATTAGCTCTTATTGCTACAAAGAATTTGAATAGTGACTCTGATCAATTCTTAAAACTTTTTGTGATTGGCTTAGTAGCTTCTGGAGGTGTTTTCTCAGTAACTGCCATGCTTGCTGCAATCAAAGAGGGCTTGGCTGTTATTAGCGCACTTAGAAAGGTGAAAGCATTATCACCACTTGGAGCCTCAATTATAGAAGCAGGAAGCTCACTAAAGATTATTGCAGGTCTGTTTGTAGTGATGAGTTCATTTAATTTTGTAATCTTATTAGCTTATTTATATCGCTAATTCATATTTAAATGGCGACAAAGAAAAAGGTGACTTTGCGAACTGGCTCCTTAGTAACTTGGAAACATAGAGGCGGCAGTGCTACAGGTAAGATTGTAAAAATTGTTAAAATAGGTAAACTGAAAGTTCCAAAATCTTCATTAACTTTAAATGCTGTTGAAGGAGATCCAGCAGTACTACTTAGACTTATTAAAAATGCAGAAATAACTAAAATTTTTGTTGGCCATAGATTAAGTTCGTTAAAAGCTAAGCGAAAGCGTTAAAACTAGTACCAGCGCGATCTTTTAAATTTACTCCATGCCTTACAAGGGGTGTCATAGCGCTCATTAATATATTTTAATCCCCAAGTAATTTGAGTTACTGGGTTGGTGCGCCAATCAGTTCCAACTATCTCCATTTTGGTAGCAGGAAGTGCTTGGGCAATTCCATGGGCGCCAGAGACTTTATTTCTAGCTTTGTAATTCCAATGACTTTCCTTGGTCCAAAGTTTGTTAAGGCATGCATACTGCGCCTCACCCCATTGATATTTTTCAGCGATTATTGCTTTCGCCACCAGCTTTGCACCACGTGGCTCACGGGCTGATTCAACCTGGCGGATAGCTAGGGAGAGCAGGGCCATGGAGGAGGCATCAACATTTTTAACGCTATCTAGCTCTAAAAAGGATGGGGTGGTATCAACTGGTAGATCAGAATCAGGTTGGGGGGGTAGTGGCCTCACTTGGAATGGTGACATAAAACTGCATGTTGGCGGAGGCATAGGTTGGCTCAACTACCATCATGAAGAAGGCCATCACGGCAGCAAAAAAGGAGAGCCGGCGGACTTTGCCAGTCGGGATTTGGGCAACGCGAATCTTCATCACCACACCCACCTTCCTTTTCTAGCGTCAAAACTGCCACCTGACAGCTCTTTGAATCTGTTAGGGTGGCAGTCAGGGGTGGGCAGGGCAACTTTATCTTGGCGTGTGGCGCAATTATGTTTATATTCACAGCCTTTGCAGATACTAAAACCGCAGGTCAGAAAGAATGAAGTCTGATTTATCCGTTATGTCGCAGCAGGGGGTAAATTTAACTTGTGAAGTTAATTGGCTCCTCAAGTAGCTCAGTTACTAAGGCTGCTATTTGCGAGCGCTCGCTCCTAGTCAGGGTGATATGGGCAAAGAGCGGGTGTCCTTTTAAGGATTCAACAACGGCCACGACCCCATCATGGCGGCCCACCCGAAGGTTATCTCGCTGGGCGATGTCATGGGTAAGTACTACCCGAGAGCCTTGGCCAATTCGAGAAAGCACAGTTAGTAAAACCCCTCGTTCTAGGGATTGGGCCTCATCAACAATTACAAATGAGTCATGCAGTGAGCGGCCCCTGATATGGGTCAATGGCAAAACCTCAATTAGTCCACGCTCTACTACCTCATCAATTACCTGCTGGCTAACTAACGCCCCTAAGGTGTCAAAGACCGCTTGGGCCCAAGGTGACATCTTTTCATTTTCAGTTCCAGGTAGATAGCCAAGCTCTTGGCCACCAACTGCATAAAGTGGGCGAAATATAACTACCTTTTTATGTAGTCGTTTTTCTAAAACAGCATCAAGACCTGCTGAAAGGGCTAGAGCGCTTTTTCCTGTGCCAGCTCGCCCGCCAAGTGAGATTATTCCAATCTCTGGATCTAGCAAAATATCTAATGCCACTCGTTGTTCAGCACTTCGCCCATGTAATCCAAAGGCTGCCCGGTCTCCCCGCACTAATTGCAGATGCTTATCGGCAGTTACTCTGGCGAGGGCGCTGCCTTTTTCAGAGTGTAAAACAATTCCGGTATGGCAGGGATGAGTTTTTGCAAGCTCATGAGGGATTCGATCTTTTTCATATAGTGAATCAATAATTGTGGAGCCAACACTTTCCTCCACCATGCCAGTCCAGCCGCTACTACTAGCAAGCTCTGCTCGATACTCCTGCGCTTCAACTCCAACCGAGGATGCTTTAACTCGTAGTGGTAAATCTTTAGTTACTAATACAACCTTGCGGCCATCTGCCATTAGGTTTTTAGCGATTGCTAAAATTCTTGAATCATTTGACCCATCTCGCAAAAATCCTGCTGGTAGCTTTGAAACATCAGAGTGGTTTAACTCAACTGATAATGAACCACCAACATCATTAATACTAATTGGGTGATCTAATCGACCACTTTTTACTCTTAATTCATCAAGGCTGCGAAGGGCAGCTCTGGCAAAGTAACCAAGATCTGGGTGATCTCGCTTAGTTTCTAACTCACCGATTACAGTAATTGGAATTATTACCTCATGCTCGGCAAATCTAGAAAGTGCTATCGGATCAGCTAGCAGCACGCTGGTATCTAAAACATATGTGATTCGAGCAGGATTTGACTGAGTATTTACTGACTTTAAGACAATAGATTCACTGGCCAATTTCTATCATCGCAATCTGTTTAATTGTGCTCGGAGTATTGGAAGAATAGGTAAACGGTAAATTATCAAGCCTAAAATTTGGCTACGACACGCAAGGGCTAAAGGTGAAGTTTAGATAAAGGTTTTAGCCAAAATTACAGGTTGCTCTTTCTCACCTTTCGCTCTATCCAGATTGAGGCAACTGGCAAGGTGCCAGCCAGTAAGAAAAGGGCGGTACTAATTAAAGATTTTCCCTGCTTAATGCAAAGTTGCAGCGCAGCTAGCAGATATAGCGGATAGGTGTAGCCGTGGACAATAGTGATCCAAATAAAACGCTCATCGAAGAAATCAGGAAGTAGGTACTTAGTTGGCATATAAATAAACCAAAGCATGAGTGACATCACTCCGGCCCAAATTGCCATCACACGAAATCTCTTAATCACACCGTTCATTTAACTTTACCTACCTTTACTTTTTCTTAGGAGCTCTAAATTGCGGAAACATTGGTGCTATTAATAGTAGTAATGCCATAAACCACCACACCACAACATAGGAGATGTGTTGCCAATAAAATACTTCAAGCTTTTGAGTTATCTGTGGTGATGGGATTGGCGTAATGTTATTTTTTAGGTTATTACCTACTACCTCTGTTTGCAGCACAATATAACCATCATATAAAAATGGATTCTCTTTACTAACTACCAGTGAGGGATCTATTCGAGGTAATTGCCCAGGCTGAGCAAATGCTCGATCCACATTTTGCCTTGGATATAGCCGCCCAGTTATCTTAACTGGAGAGTTAATTACTACCGGTGGATTTTTTGCAATCTCTCGAACAACTAATATGCCATGACCGGTACTTAACTTTAGTAATCTCACATCTAAATTAACAATTTCTTCTGGCTCTATTTTTTGATCGAGTGCGATATAACTATTTGTATAATTACCAGTGGCTGAAACAATTCGATTAACCGCTTTTATCGGCATATTCTTACCAGCGGAGGAGACTTTATCTAATGAAATTAGAGGCTGATCTGGTGTTGGCGCACTTTGCTCATTCATATCCTGAGCGCGATGTAATTGCCACATGCCAAGTTCAAAGCTGGTGTAGATTAAAAGCAGCCAGGTAATTACTACCAATAATTTCTTTGCTACCTTCATTTTATAATTTAAGAATTACTCTTGATCTTTGCGGTCAATTAATCTTTTATACCTGCGATAAAAATTAATTAAAAGAAGGGTGGTGGCAAGGGTTAAAAAAATCATAGTTAGTGAGCCAGCAACGCCCATATCAAAGCTTTTTACCTCATCCATTTTTACACCCCGTATCTAGAAGATAAGCCTACTTAGGCAAGGCCATATCGCTCTACACTTATCCATGTGACTCATCCCAAAGTGCTCGCATCTGCACACCTGCGCCAGCGTTATGGCATTAAAGAGGAAAACCGAAGCTGGCTTTGGCCTGCAGTGATTTCACTCATTGCTGCTATCACCTGGTTTATTTGGAGTGGTCTTAATGCTGCTAACCCTGATGTTAGATATGAGTTACTTTCATTTGAAGTAGTTAATGATCAAAGTATTTCAGTTACGTATTCAATTTCGGTAAAGGATATAAATATTGATCACAGCTGCTCAATTGTGGCTAGAGATATTGATAAAAATACTATTGGTGAAATATCTGATCTAATGCCAGCAAGTTCTCTTAAATCAGGTGTAAATATCCGCACTATTGAGATTGCTACCCGACTTCCTGCTGTTAATGCAGGAATTACAAGTTGCCAGTAACATTCACCCCTTATGAATAAACCAACTCAAACCTGGCTTACCCAAGAAGCTGCAGATCGATTAGCAGCTGAGCTCACTGAGCTTGAGGGTCCACTTCGTGCTGAAATAATTAAAAAGATTGAAACTGCTCGGTCTGAAGGTGATTTAAAAGAAAATGGTGGCTACCACGCAGCACGTGAGGAGCAAGGAAAAATTGAAGGAAGAATTCGCCAACTTAAACATATGCTTGAGAATGCCCACATTGGAACTCCACCAGCTAGTGAGTCAGGGGTAGTAGGACTTGGAATGTTGGTGAGAGTTGATATTGCAGGGGATGAAATTAAATTTCTACTTGGCTCTCGCGAGATATCAAGTGGTGATGTTGATGTTTACTCTGAAAAATCTCCTCTTGGCGCTGCCGTTCTTGGAGCTAAGGTGGGGCAGAGCGTTAAATACACCGCGCCAAATGGTAAGCAGATTGAAGTTGCAGTACTTGAAGCTTCACTGTTTAACTAATTACCGCTTACTAGAATTATTATATTTTCTAACACTTAGCGGTATAAATACGGCCATAATTAAAATCATATAAACAATAGACATCATTAATGGGTTCTCACTTGGAAATGATCCAGCGGTTGCACCGAATTGATTCTCAAGTCCAAATAATTGCCGGCAAGCAGCCACCATTGTTGAGACTGGATTCCACTCAGCAATATATTGAAGTGGTTTTGGCATTCCAGTTGTGGGCGCAAAGGCGTTTGATAAGAAAGTCAGAGGAAAAACAGCAATAAAAGTAGCATTTGTTGCTACTCGCTCCTCTCTTACTGAAAGACCGATTAACACTCCGACCCAAGACATGGCAAAGCCAAAAACTAATAAAAATAAAAATCCAAGTAAAACATTTAATAAGCCAGAAGTTGGTCGCCAACCGACTATGTAACCAGTTAATCCCATAGCAGTTAGAACTACAATATTTAGGGCAGCATCACCTAGGGTACGGCCAAATAAAACAGCAGATCTTGAAATTGGTAGTGATCTAAAGCGATCAATTAATCCTTTTTGCATATCAGCAGTTAGGCCAACTGCAGTGGCAGCAAGGGTAAAGGCAACTGTTTGCACAAATATTCCAGGCATTAATAACTGAACATACCCACCAGGTTGTCCGGTATCAATTGATCCACCAAAAACAAATCTAAATAACAAAACAAACATGATTGGCTGGATAATTGAAAATAGGATTAATTCTGGTACCCGAGCAAGTTGCAAGAGCTGGCGTTTAGTAATGATTAGTGCATCTGAGATTGCATTCACTTATTTACCTCGCTTTCGACCTTGTGTGAGTAATACTTCCTCATCTTTTTTCTCCTCAGCTACATGCCCAGTTAATGCCAGAAATACATCATCTAGAGAAGGCCGCTTGAGCCCAATATCTAAAGGATGAATTCCTTTTCATCTAATAACTTAGCTGCTTCAATTAATGCTTTACTACCCGTAGTAACTGGAGCGGAAACTTGGCGAAGGCCTTCATCAACATTAATTCCACCACCACTTACTTGCGCCACAATCTCTTTAACTGCAGTTAGATCTTGATTTTCCACCACAATCTCAAGCCGCTCACCACCAACTTGTTTCTTAAGTAAATCAGATGTGCCACGAGCAATTACTTTGCCATGATCAATTACTGCAATCTCATCAGCTAAGTGATCTGCCTCTTCCAAATACTGGGTAGTTAACAACAAAGTAACTCCACCTTTTACTAGATCATCGATTACTCCCCACATATCTTGCCGCCCTCTTGGGTCAAGACCTGTGGTGGGCTCATCTAAAAATAAAACTTTAGGACGAATAATTAATGATGCTGCCAAATCAAGGCGGCGGCGCATACCGCCAGAGTAAGTTCTAATAGGTCGCTTTGCGGCTTCAGTTAAATTAAATTGCTCAAGTAATTCAATAGCGCGCGACTTAGCCGCATTAGCAGACAAGTGATAAAGCCTTCCAAACATAATTAAGTTATCCCAGCCAGTTAATGTTTCATCAACTGCGGCGTATTGTCCTGATAAACCAATAATTTTTCTTACTTCATCTGGATGTTTTAACACATCAATACCTGCAACACTTACGCGCCCTGAGTCAGGTGCTAAAAGAGTTGCTAAAATTCTCACAGTTGTAGTTTTGCCAGCACCATTTGGGCCTAACACACCAAGTACGGTTCCTTCTTCAACATCAAGACTTAGGCCATCTAAGGCCTTAACTGAGCCTTTGTTATAGGTTTTAATTAAGCCTTCTGCGATAACTGCTTTCATGTGTTAGATCCTATTAGATAAAGTGAGTAAACTTGTATCTAGCTAAGCATTTAGTCTTAAAAACTAGGGTGGGATTTTCATTAAAAGTAAAAAAGCGAGTAAAAATCCATTTGCTCAACTTCCAAAAGAGGTAGGAGTGCTCTCAGTTGTGGCATTTTTTGTCGCAGTTGGCTTTGGCTTAATTATCCCAGCAATCCCAATTTTTGCCGCATCCTTTGGTGTTAGTAAGACTGCAATCGGATTAATTATTTCAAGCTTTGCAATTATGAGATTTTCATCTGGCCTAATATCTGGCAAATTAGTCGATCGCTTTGGCGAGCGGGCTGTTTTAGGTTTCGGCCTATTTATGGTCTCCTTCTTCACATTACTAACCGCCCTTGCCCAAAGTTACGGACAACTGCTTACATTTCGAACCCTTGGTGGCCTCGGCTCTTCAATGTTCTCCGTATCTGCTGGTTCATTGTTAATGAGATCAGTAAGTGATGAATACCGAGGGCGTGCTCAGTCACTTTATAACGGCGGGTTTTTAGTTGGTGGAGTTGCCGGTCCTGCAGTTGGCGGGATTCTTTCTAGCTTTTCACTACGCGCACCATTTTTTGTTTACTCAGTTACCCTGGCAATGGCTGGAACTACTGCGTTAGTTTTTTTAAGTGAAAAAAGGTTGGGTAATAAGGCAGACATACCTGCAAATTTAATAGGGCAAACAACACTTAAACAAGCATTTAAATTGCGTCCATATCAAATAGCTTTAGCGTTAGCATTTATAAATAACTGGGTTTTATTCGGTCTTAGGTCATCAATTTTGCCACTATTTGTAACGGAAGAACTTGGTTCAACAGCAACGGTTGCAGGTATTGGATTAACTATTGGCGCTTTAATTCAAGGCTTATTTTTGCTTAAAGCTGGCAAATTCTCAGATGAAAAGGGGCGAAAAGCTGCACTGATTTTAGGAGGCAGTTATGTTTTATTTGGCGTATTAATGCTCTCCTTCACAACAAGTCCACTCTGGTATTTCATATCAATGGCGTTATTTGGTCTAGGTGGTGCCTATGTTGGAACCGCCCCAGGCAGTGTGGTTGGTGACATCATCAATGGCCGAGGCGGTCAAGTAATTGGAGCTTGGCAGATGGCAGGTGATGCCGGAATGATTGTTGGACCAATTTTAGTTGGATTCCTAACAGATAATTACAGTTACCAAATAGCTTTCCTAGTTTCAGCTGTAATTAGCGCAATTGCTATTTTGTTATCGGTGTTATTACCGGAAACAAGATCATCTCATTTAGATAATGACTTAATTATTGACAAAAATAAGCAGGAGCTGTGATTTCTCACAGCCCCTGTCGGTAATACTTTGATTTATCGATTACGCAAGATTGAAATTAAGCGTAATACTTCTAGATATAGCCAGACAATTGTTACCATCAAACCAAATGATGCTCGCCATGATTCTTTCTCAGGTACGCCATTGTTGACACCCTTTTGGATCTGATCAAAATCAAGAACTAAGAACAAGCTTGCAATTGCCACGCCAGCAACAGCTAGAAGTAGACCTAGACCTGATACGCCATAGAAACCATAACCTTGCCCGACACCAAAAAATGATGCAACGAGTGAAACTAGTCCAAGAATGAAGTAGCCAATTGCTGCTCCGATTAAGGCACGGGTAAATTGAGGTGTAGCGCGTAGTGTTCCATTGCGATACATAACTAGTACACCAGCAAATGCTGCCATTGTTCCGATTACTGCTTGGCTAACAATTCCTGGGTAGAAGGATTCGTAATAACTACTCAATGTTCCAAGTGCTAAGCCTTCAAGTGCTGCATAGGCAACTACTAATCCTGGCTTAATTGATTTACTAAAGCTAATAATCATTGCAAGTACAAATCCACCTAGGAAGCCGAGCAGTACTGCGCCCATTCCTAAATTACTGCGCCAAGCAACAGCACCAACTACAACTAATATTGCAAATAAAAATCCGGTTTTTGCGACGACATCTTCAATTGTCATCCGACCTGTTCGAATTGATGAGGCAGCTGGAGCGTTATAACTCTGCTCTAACTGATCAACCTGCATATTTCCTGGTTGATTAAATGCCTTGCCAAGTACAGGGTTTGAGCTTTTCATTCTTCTCCTTCTATGAGGTAACTAGTGAGTACTTCTTTGGTTTAGTTACTTAGGTAGTAAACAAATATTAATCAATCCCAATTCCCACTGCCATTCCTACTGGCTAGTTGAAACTTAACATTTGCTGAAGATCCGCCAAATTGAGCGTGCCCCCGGTGGGGGTCGAACCCACACTTGTGCGATTTTAAGTCGCATGCCTCTGCCATTGGGCTACAGGGGCGAATCTTCAGGGGGTAAATCTACCTGTCTTTTTCACTTTCAATTTCAACCATTTTTCGCTCAGTTAATAAGGGAGAAAGCCATTCCATCCAAAATATCTGACTCAGATGCAACAAACTCCACCGCCCCAGTAGCTGCCATAACTCTAGATAAAACTAATGAGCCAGCAGTAATTACATCAACTCGGCCTTCATGCATATATGGCAGAGCTGAAATTTCACTCTTGCTCATAGATTGAAACATCTGGGCAACCTTATGAACTTTATCAGCTGATATTTTCGATAAATGAATCGCATCTCGATCATATTTTGATAAATTAAGTGCGGCAGCTGCAACTGTTGTGGCAGTACCAGCTACAGCAATTAAACTCTTCGCGCTATTAATTGGCACACTAACGGCTGCCTGCGTTATAGCATTATCAATATCAACTATTGCACTGGCAATCTGATCCATAGTTGGGGGCTGGCTTGTTAAATGTCGCTCACTCATTCGAACACATCCAATATTGACACTCTTAGCACTCATTACTTTTTTATCTCCATATACAAACTCGGTTGATCCACCACCGATATCAACTACTAAAAATGGTCCACTACCTTGATCTAATTGGTAGGTAGCGCCCGTAAAAGACAGGGCTGCTTCTTCCTCCCCTGGAATAACCTCAACTTGAACATTTAAAATATCGCGCACACCATCAATAAATAAATTTCTATTTGTAGCATCTCTAGTTGCTGAAGTAGCACAAAATCTGATTTTATCTACTCTGTTTTTATCAATTATTTCTTTAAAAGATTTAACTACTAATAAAGTTCGATTAATTGCATCTGGGTGAAATGCTTTATTTTCATCTACTCCCTGGCCGAGTCGAACAATTTCCATAGTGCGTATCAATTCTTTAATAGTACTGCCAGAAGTTTCTGCAATTAATAATCTGATTGAGTTTGTGCCGCAATCAATGACCGCTACCTGACTCATTTACTATCCTGATTAATTAAATTAGCAATTTCACTACATGGTTTATTAATCCACCATTGATCTAATGCAATTAAAGCTTCATCGCCTAATTGATTAACATCTTCGCCAGCTGCTAATGCGTGAGCAACTAAAGAATGCAGACATTTAACTCGATCAGGCATTCCACCAGCTGTAACACCGGCTATCTCAGGAACTTCAATATTTTGCATTCGCCCAGCGCCATCTCGGCTAGCTTCATAATCAATGTGGGCAGCCATATAGTTACCAGCTAACTCTGGTTGGGTTTGTAAGCGCTCATTCATCTGCGCCATTAGGCCAGAACTTTCTAAAGTTGAAATAGCGCCAGTAAGTCTTGGGCAAGTTGCATAATAAAAAGTTGGAAATGGAGTGCCATCTGCTAATCGTGGCGGTGTTTGCACCACATCAGGTGCCCCACATGAGCAGCGGTGCGCGATTGCTAAAACATCTCTTGGTGTTCTACCTAATTGAGCTTCTATGATTTCCAAATCTTTTTCACTTGCTTGCTCTGCTGTAAAAGCTTTAGCTGGCCTAACCATTTAGGGATTTACATTTGTACTAGTTATTGAAGAAATTAATCTTGCATACCAAGGTAGTCCTATTGGAAGTTGCTCCGATACTTTTGTTTCTTTTTCACCTTCGGTAATTTCACCATTTCCAATAATGATGTATTGACGTTCTCCTGGAAAAACAAAATGCAGCCTTGCTCTCGCTTGGCTTGCCACATATTCTGGATCATTCCACTTAGCCAACTCTGCGGCAGCATCATCTAACATTTTTTGATTATCTGTTATCTGAGTTCGTAGAGAATTTATCTGAGCCCTTTGAGTGAAGTAATGCTGAATCGGTGGCGCCAGTGTTACGGCGAGTGCGAATAAAATGATTCCAACAATTAATGCACGATTTGATAGACCGCGTCGATTTAATCCAGCTTTTACCGATTTACGAGTAGATGAAATTAAATTGGCTGCGAAAAACTTTCGGCGCACCATATTTTAACCTACTTTTTAAACCTAGGAAAGGCAGCAGAGCCAGCATAAACAGCCTTAGTAGATAATTCTTCTTCGATTCTAAGTAGTTGGTTGTATTTAGCTACTCGTTCTGAGCGTGCTGGTGCACCAGTTTTAATCTGACCACAGTTAAGTGCAACTGCTAAATCTGCAATTGTGGTGTCCTCAGTTTCACCTGAGCGATGGCTCATCATTGAGTGATAGCCGTTTTTATGGGCCAAATTAACAGCATCAATTGTCTCTGTTAAGCTGCCAATTTGATTCACCTTAACTAATAAGGCATTAGCTGTTTTTGCATTAATACCTCTTTGCAGGCGCTCTGGATTAGTTACAAATAAATCATCACCGACAATTTGAACTTTCTGACCTAATACCTGGGTTAATTTTGCCCAGCCAGACCAGTCATTCTCATCCAGTGGATCTTCAATTGAAACTAATGGATAAGCAGCCTCTAAATCTGAGTAGTAACTAATCATTTGTTCTGAGGTTAGTTCCTTGCCCTCAAATCTATAAAGCCCATTTTCACAAAACTCAGTAGCTGCAACATCCATAGCTAGTGCGACATCAATGCCCGCTTTAAAACCAGCAAGTTCTATTGCAACTAATATCAGATCGAGTGCTGCACGATTACTATCAAGATTTGGCGCAAATCCACCCTCATCGCCAATGCTTGTTGCTAAGCCTTTTTTCTTAAGTACTGATTTTAAGCTGTGATAAATCTCAGCGCCCCAACGTAGTGACTCTTTAAAGCTTTGTGCACCAATTGGCGCAACCATAAACTCTTGGATGTCCACATTTGTATCAGCATGGGCGCCACCATTTAAAATATTCATCATTGGAACTGGCAAAATTTTTGCTTCTTCCTTACCTAAATATTTAAATAATGATTGATTAGCACTATTTGCAGAAGCTCTGGCGGCGGCAAGTGAGACACCTAAGATTGCATTAGCACCTAGATTGGATTTATTTTTACTACCATCTAATGCGATCATCTTTTCATCCAGTGTTCTTTGATCTTCGGTACTTAAACCAATAACTGCTGGTGCTATTTTTCATTTACATTTTTAATTGCAATTAAAACACCTTTACCTAAATATCTCTTACCACCATCGCGAAGCTCAGCTGCTTCAAATGCTCCAGTTGATGCCCCACTTGGCACAGCAGCGCGGCCAATAATTCCGTTATCTAACTTAACTTCAACTTCGATAGTTGGATTTCCACGTGAATCTAAAATCTCTCTTGAGGTAACTGATTTGATAACTGACACTTATTTTCTCCTGATAACTATTTGAATTAAGTCGAAGTTGATTTGATGCCCTAATTCTACCTTGCCTCATGGACTTGAATCTGCGCAATTAGAGATTTGCCAGCACCACGCAAGGCTGACTCAGGATCTAGGCCTTTATCTACTGCTTGTGAAATTAATCCAAGCAGCAATTGGCCAAGCTGATCTTGATCAATTTGCTCAGGAAGTTGAAGTGGTGAATTTATTGGTAATTGATAATGAAATTTCTTCACCCGATAGAGCAGTTTTGCAACCAAGGTAAGTGAGGGTTGAGCTAGTGGAACACCATCAATAGCTGAACTTCGTCCTTTTTCAATTGCTTTTTGCTTCTCCCAATTTTCTAATACCTCCGCGCTGTCTTTAACTACTGTGCCAGCAAAAACATGTGGGTGGCGACTGATTAACTTATCGGCAACATTTCTTGCCACATCTTCGATGTTAAATGGTTGATCTTTATCCTCTTCAGCAATGCGCGAGTGAAAATATATTTGTAGTAGTAGATCACCTAATTCTTCCTGCATTCCGCTACGATCATTATTTTCAACTGCTTCAATAAATTCGTATGATTCTTCAAGTAAGTACTTAAGAAGTGTTGTGTGGTCTTGCTCGTTATCCCATGGGCAACCTCCAGGGGATCGAAGTTTGTCCATCACTTCGCGAAGTCTTTCTAGCTCTGAAGCCATAATTAATAACTTATGGGGCTGGTGTTACTGCACCATCAGTTATATCACCTGACTCAATTGAGGCAGTTATCGGATTCCACTTACCATATTTAGGATTTACCTTAACTCCAAGTTTTTTTGCAACGGCCACAACTATTTTATTTACTTCCTCCGCTGCTTGTTCAGATGAGACACCAGATAAAATAATATCTTTACTCAGTTTTTCGGAGATAATTAAAATTTTAAGATAAGCATCAAGATTTGATTGTGCAAGGCTTGCGCTAACTAAGGCTTTTGGTAACTC
>FUWD013185024.1_pt1 | contig 14028 bp, 20 predicted proteins | sample 1063281 | NCBI WGS metagenome assembly FUWD01 (sample SAMEA79048168, study PRJEB19326) | metagenome | biome: marine | reverse complement strand
GTACAAGTACCTAATAGAATTAAACGTGAACCTCACTCTACTGAATCGGCGGCAGGTGCTTATGTGGCATTTCCTAAAAAAGGATTACATAATTGGATAGGTGCAATGGATATTAAATCACTATATCCATCTGTTATTAGAGCATTGAATATGGCTCCTGAATGTATTGTCGGACAATTAAAACCTGAATCTACTGATGCTTTTATAGACGAACAAATGTCATTACAAAAAAAATCATTCGCATCAGCATGGGAAGGTCAGTTTGGATCATTGGAATATGAAGCAGTAATGTCTCAACGAAAAGATTTTAATATTACTGTGGACTGGGAAGACGGCAAAAGCGAAACAATGAGTGGAGCACAAATTTATAAATTGATATTTGATAGTAATGCTTCTTTAATGTTAAGTGCCAATGGTACAATTTTTACTAGTGATTTTACAGGCGTTATACCAGGACTATTAAAAAAATGGTATGCTGAAAGACAACATTTACAAGAAATGAAACAAAAAGCCGTAGATGCTAATAACGAAGCAGAAATAGGATTCTGGGATAGAAGACAATTAGTGAAAAAAATTAACTTGAATAGTTTATATGGTGCAATATTAAATCCAGGTTGTAGATTTTTTGATAAAAGAATAGGACAATCTACAACATTATCAGGTAGACAAATTACTAAACATATGGCGGCTAAAATTAATGAAGTAACAACAGGAGCATATGACCATTTAGGAAAAGCAATAATATATGGAGATACTGATTCTGCTTATTTTTCTGCACATCCTATATTAAAAAAAGAAATAGAAACAGGTAAAATACCTTGGAATAAAGAAAGTGTTATAAAATTATATGATAAAGTTGCAGAAGAAGTCAATACTAGTTTTAAAGACTTTATGTTAGAAGCATTCCATTGTCCTAAAAATAGAGGGGACGTTATTGAAGCAGGTAAAGAATCTGTTGCAGAAACAGGACTTTTTATTACTAAAAAAAGATATGCAGTATTAAATTATGAAGTAGAAGGCACTAGATTAGATAATGACAATCCAGGCAAAGTAAAAGCAATGGGATTAGATTTAAAAAGATCAGATACTCCTGTGTTTGTCCAAGACTTTTTAAGTGAATTATTATTAATGGTATTAACTAAAAAAACAGAAAAAGAAGTTTTAGAAAGAATTACTGAATTTAGAATTAGTTTTAAACAACGTCCAGGTTGGGAAAAAGGATCTCCTAAAAGAGTTAACAATCTTGTAGAATATGTAAGAAAAGAAAATAGACAAGGAAAAGCTAATATGCCGGGTCACGTTAGAGCAAGTATGAACTGGAACAACCTTAAAAGAATGCATGGAGATAAACATTCCATGGAAATAGTAGATGGTATGAAAGTTATTGTATGTAAACTTAAAAAGAATCCATTAGAATATACATCTGTTGCATATCCTACGGATCAACTACGTATTCCAAAATGGTTTAAGGAATTACCTTTTGATGGTGGCGCAATGGAATCTACTTTAATTGACAATAAATTAGGAAACTTACTAGGAGAACTAAACTGGGATATCCAATCTACACTACAAGATAATACATTTAGTTCTATGTTTGAATTTGAATAATATGGCTACACACGGAATGATAGATTTAGAAACTTTAGACACTACACCTAGTGCTACGATTCTTACATTAGGAGCAGTTAAGTTTAATCCATATAATACTCAAACACCTCATACTGATTTATATCTTAGAATAGATGTAGATGAACAAACAAAAATGGGAAGAAGTGTAAATGAGAAAACATTAGAATGGTGGGGGCAACAAGATAAAGAAGTTAAAGAAGAAGCATTTACAGACGAAGGAAGAATTAATTTAGAAGAGTTTTCAAAAACTCTTAACAAATGGTGCGTAGGATTAGATGAACTTTGGTGCCAAGGTCCATTATTTGACTATGCAATATTACAAAATTTATATGCACAACTAGGAAAACCTGTACCATGGAACTTCTGGCAGATCAGAGATTCTAGAACATTGCAAAATATGTTGCCAAAAGACATGAGAGTAAGCCCTAGAACGGACTTGCATAATGCTTTGGCTGATTGCAAATATCAAGCTAGAGGTGTTCAAAAGGCATATAGATATTTTGGAGTTGAAAGATAATGAAACATTTTAACTTGACTTCGACTGCAAACCTAAATATAATAAGGAAACGGAGAAATATATGAAAAGTATCTTACAAGACATTGTTGCTCATACGCATTCATTAGGGTTTTTAAGTTTAGTAAAAATCACAAATGAAGAGCAAACAAAAATAGAAAGTATGGCCGAAGATCGTTCAGTTATATTAAGTGCGAACACTAACGAAAAAGTAAATGAATTCGATGGTGTATTTGGTATGCCTAATTTAGATAAATTAGCACTTCATTTAAAATGTCCAGAGTATGATAAAAATGCAAAACTTAATGTTGTATCAGCTGTCAGAAATGGAAAAAAGGTTCCAACTAACATTCACTTTGAAAACGAAAAAGGTGATTTTCAAAATGATTATAGATTTATGAGTACTGAAATTATTAACGAGAAATTAAAATCTGTTAAATTTAAAGGTACATCTTGGGATATAGAGTTTGAACCAAGTGTAGCGTCTATACAAAGATTAAAATTACAAGCGGCGGCACACGTAGAAGAAACTGTATTCACTGTAAAAACTGAAAATAAAAATTTAGTATTTTATTTTGGTGATGCAAATTCACACGCAGGTAATTTTATATTCCAACACGATGCTGGAGAATTGAAAAAAGCATGGAGTTGGCCTATTCAACAAGTTATTAGTATATTAAGTCTTGATGGCAGAATGAGTATGAAAATTTCTGATCAAGGAGCAATGCAAATAACTGTAGATAGTGGTGTTGGTGAATACAATTACATTTTACCAGCTCAAACAAAATAAGGAGTAATACTTGAACACAGACTTAACAAAAGTTCAGAAGGATTGGGCAGTATTCTTGCCAGCGATGAGTAGTTTCTTCGCGAGAGATATAGGAAAGGCAAAACACGAAGATGATTATGTACTTCCTGAAAGAGTTCCTAAAAAGTTTGAACACGGAATTCAAGGTTTAAATTATTTAGAACCTAAGAATACGTATTTTAACTACAAATGGAATTTATATTCCGCAGGTCACGCCGATTTGAATATGAAAAAGTTTAGTGTTAGAGATGACATTATTAGAAATAGAAATAGAGCTAATAATTGGTTGCTTGGAGATTCAGGTGGTTTCCAAATAGGTAAAGGCGTATGGGAAGGTGATTGGAAAGATCCTAATTGTCCTAAAGCAAAAAAGAAACGTGAACAAGTATTAACGTGGTTAGATGCTAATATGGACTATGGAATGATATTAGATATTCCAGCTTGGGTTTCAAGGTCACCCGAAGGTGCTAAAGCTAGTAATATTAATAGCTATCAAGAAGCTGTAAATGGTACAAAAATAAACAATGATTATTTTATGAAAAATAGAAAAGGTGATTGTAAGTTTTTAAATGTATTACAAGGTGAAAATTTCCAACAAGCAGACGATTGGTATGCACAAATGAAAGACTATTGTGATCCTAAAAAATATCCTGGTACACATTTTAATGGTTGGTCATTTGGTGGTCAAAATATGTGTGACATACATCTTGCATTAAAAAGACTTGTAGCACTACGTTTTGATGGATTATTAGAAAAAGGTGTTCATGATGTAGTACACTTCTTAGGAACATCTAAATTAGAATGGGCAGTATTATTAACAGATATACAAAGAGCTATAAGAAAATATCACAATCCTAATTTTATGATTACATTTGATTGTGCTTCTCCATTTTTAGCTTGTGCCAATGGTCAAATTTATATTGATATAGAAATAAAAGATAGAAAAAAATGGGTATACAGAATGCAGGCAAGTGCAGATGATAAAAAATATAAACCAGATCCAAGAACATTTAAAGAAGGTGTATTGCAAGAAAAAATATTTAAAAGTTTTAGAGATAGTCCTGTTAGTAAAAGATTAATGCTTGATGATGTATGTTGTTATTCTCCTGGAGAATTAAACAAAATGAAAAATGATCCTAAAACTAGTTGGGATTCATTTAGTTACACTTTACAAATGGCTCACAATGTTTGGATGCACATTACAGCAGTACAAGAAGCCAATGAAGCATATGATAAAGGAATATATCCAGGTATGTTATTACAAGAACAATTTGATAGAGTTGCTTTTAAAGATATTATAGAGGCAATATTTGCAACAAGCAACAGAGATGAAGCAAACGCAGTCATAGAAGAATTTCATAGATATTTTATGACAGTAATAGGAACAAGGGGGGCGACTGGCAAGAAAACGGTTAACGCAAGTACACAATTTGCTAATTTATTTCAGGAGGTATAATGGCGAAGAAAGATAAAAAACTTAAAAAGTTAAAGTACGAGTTTGATTATTATCACAGAAAAGTCGAAGAAATGGAAAACGAAAGGGACGAAGATAGAAGTTGGGAAGGAAAAGCATTATTAAAAAAGTTTAAAAAAATTAAACTTGCAATAAAAACAGAAATAGAAAACTTTACAAAAAGATTTAATTAATATGAAAAGTTTAATAGTAGGATTAGGGTTCGGACAATTATATAAACGTGTTTTAGAAAAAATGGGACACGAAGTAATTACTGTGGACATTAATTCAAAACACAATCCTATGTTTTTAGAATTAACAACAGCATTAAAAACCCATCCAGAATTTGATACTGTTCATATTTGTACACCTAATAATACACATTATACTATTGCACAAAAAATTGCACCGCATAGTAAAATGGTTTTTATTGAAAAACCTGGTGTACAAAATGCTCAACAATGGCAAATTTTAGTAAGTTCTAATAAAAATACAAAATTTATTATGACAAAAAATAATATGTGGAGAACTAAAATATGGTTAGATGGTATTAAAACAAAAGTAGACGATAATGATATAATTGATATAAACTGGCGTAATATAAACTTTATACCTAATCCTGGTGGTTGGTTTACAAACAAAGCTCTTGCGTATGGTGGAGTATCTCGAGATTTATTACCACACTTATTGAGTATTTTTATTGCAATAAATCCTAATACTTATAAAGATTTCAAACTTACAAAATTTCACAAAGAACAAAAAAATACTTTAAAAGAGTTAATAGAAGAAACATATGAAACAACAGGTGATAATAGAGCAGGAAATTATGGAACTATGAATCCTATTGGAGTATATGATGTAGACGATTTAGTAGAATTAGAATTTAACAATAATGAAAAAACATATAGACTTACAGCAGATTGGAAAGCAGGTAAAGGTTTTTCTGCATCAGGAAGAAAAGATGATGAACAAGAAGATGATATTGCAGTACATTTTAACAAATCAGGAGAAACTAAACAAGAAGACGAACAACATCCATTTCAAATAGGTATTTGTCCTGAAAGTGCATATGAACGAATGATTGCAGATTGTATAACTCATAAAGATGACAATGCATTTTGGCAAAAACAATTAGAATACGATTTATGGATACACGAAACAATAACAAATGATGACGAAACTATTATACACTGAAGGTAAAGGTACATTTAACGAAGGAACTATAGATATTCCTGATATATCTAATGAACAAATTAGAGTTAAAGCAAAATATACAGGAGTATGTAGAAGCGATATTGATATGATGCAAGGAAACTTTGGACCATTACCTTTAACTATGCAAGGTCATGAAGGATTAGGACAAGTAACAGAAAAAGGAAAAAATGTATATGATGTAGATATAGGAGACTTTGTAGCAACTAGAGGTGAACCTGCATACGCAGACTTTTATAATTGTGACATAGGAACTTATGTTAAAGTGCCCGAATGTGATCCTAAATATATTATAGAGCCTGTTGCTTGTGGTATAAACATAATCAACTCTAGTAAAATGCCAATTGAAAGAAGAGGTAGAAAACAAGGAGCAAACTTATTAATTATGGGAAGTGGATTTTTAGCACAGGTTGTATATCATTATCTTTTAACTCTTATGCTAGAAAAAAATATTCATTTTAATATTACTGTATATGGTCATAGTAATAAAGAATTATGGGGTAACAAACTTACAGATACAATTGACGGAAAATATGATGTAGTAATTGATCTTAATAATAGAAATGAATCATTTGAAAAAGAAATATTTAATCCAGAAGCATTACTAATAATGGGTGCTGAAAAACCAAATAAAGTTACAACAACATTTTCTACAATGTTATGGAATTCAATGACTTTAAAATTTCCTAGTCCAAGAGATAGTGGATTTATAGAGTGTATGCGTAAAGCAGTAGAATTAGTACATTCAGGTAAAATTGATGTATCTTCTTTTTGGACAAAAGGTTATGATAGAAATACTGAATGGAAAGATGCATTTAACGAAGGTCTTAATAGACCAAAAGGATATACTAGAGGATATATTAAGTGGTAAAAAAATGTTAGACACGAGTAAAAGAAAAGAATCAATATATTTTACAGGTGAAGAAATAGAAGCAACACCTATGACTGGACAACATACTTTATTTGTAGTTGGCGTTAGACCTGCAAAAGAAATAGAAGAATTAGCTAATAAAAAGGATATAAAACACATTTACTTTGGTACAAGTCAAAGTTTTAATCCTAGCAATGAAACAGATTGGAAAGACTGGTATGTAATGATGACAATATTATTAGAAAAAAATTATTGGGTTACATTAGATTTTGATGTCAGTTATTCCAATGACGTAATAGAATCGGGATTAATGGCCTTTGAAAAATTTATTCCAATGATAAGTGCTAAAATTCCAAACATTGAAAAACTGAATAAAAATGCAGTTTTAAAAATAGATGATACTACGTGGGGTTTAACAAACAAAGGAGTATGGTCCAAAGACCTCAACACTTTAAAAGGTTATATGCAATATACAGAATGGTCAGAATATAAAGACGATACCGTTTTGGACATTGACAATGAAAAATAAAACTGTTATAATGGACAACTCATAAAAAGAAAAGGAACGCAATGAAAAAAATGATTTGGGTAACATTTAGAAAAGAAGGAATACATAAGTATCCTGCGGCTCTAACTGACCCTAAATTAGCAACTGGAGATGAATATGACGTGTCATTTTTAGGACATCCACATAGACATACATTTCATTTTAAAGTGGCGATCGAAGTTTTTCACGATGACAGAGATATCGAATTCATCCAATTTCAAAGATGGATTTTGAGTTTATATAGTCAAGGTACATTACAAAACGACTTTAAAAGTTGTGAAATGATGTCAGATGATTTATATGCACAAATTAAAAAAAGATATCCTGGTAGAAATATTGAAATAGATGTTTCTGAAGATGGTGAAAATGGATCACACGCAGTATATGAAAAGGAATAAGAATGACAATTTACATTGTTGATTTGGAGGCTGTTGACACTCGATACACAAAGGAGTGGAAAAAACATCTCCCAGAACAACTAAAAAGACATACTAATAATGAAGTAGTTAATATAAGTGGAGGCGATACACCACAAAAAACTACACCCGGTGCTTTTTTAAACTTTGGTGGTACCAATGTTTATAAGAGTAATCAATTGGCTAAAATTGGAGAAATGTTTTGTAAAGGAGAAGTTAAAGACGGTGACTACTTCTTATATACTGACGCTTGGAATCCTACAGTCATACAATTAAAATATATGGCAGAACTATTAGGCGTTAAAATAAAAATAGGTGGTATGTGGCACGCCGGTTCTTATGATCCGGCAGACTTTTTAGGTAGATTAATTGGAAAGAAACCTTGGGTAAGATTGGCAGAAGAAAGTATGTATGAAACTTTTGATCATAACTTTTTTGCAACACAATTTCATACAGATATGTTTAGTGATACATTTATTAAATTAGTTACTAGAAAATTAGATGCTCAAGCGAATAAAAAAATAAAAAGAGTAGGATGGCCTATGGAATACATGGAACGTAATCTTGAACAATATAAAAATATGCCAAAGAAAAAACAAATATTATTTCCACATAGACTTGCACCTGAAAAGCAACTAGACATATTTCAAGACCTTAAAGATTCTATTGGAAGCGAATATGATTTTATAGTATGTCAGGAAAAAACATTGAGTAAAGTGGAATATCATAATTTACTAGGAGAATCTAAATTAATCTTTAGTGCTAACTTACAAGAAACATTAGGTATAAGTTGGTATGAAGGTGCACTATTAGATGTTATACCAATGGTGCCAAATAGATTAAGTTATAAAGAAATGGCAATTAAAGAATTTGCTTACCCTAGCGAATGGACAATTGATATAGAACATTATCGTAAACACAAACAAGAAGTAATAGACAAAATACACGACTATATGGAAAATTATACAAAATATATTCCATTAATATGGAAACAAAGAGAAATATTAAAAAATCAATTTTTCTCTGGTAAAGCATTATACGAGGTAGTAAAATATGGCTAAAGACAAAGCAACACCAGAACAAAAAAATAATTTATTAACAAATGGTCTCTATTTGTTAATGGACGAAATTAATACAGATTCTTGTAGAGCTTGTATTCAATGGATTATGAATTGCAATCTTGCTTCTACTAGATTGCCTAAACTAACTTTAATTATTAATTCACCTGGCGGTGATGTTCATGCCGCATTTGCATTAATAGATACAATCAAAGCTAGTACAATACCTATTAAAACTGTAGGATTAGGATTAATTGCCTCTTCCGGATTTTTAATTTTTATTGCAGGAAAGAAAGGAGAAAGGATACTTACACCTAATACTTCAATATTATCTCATCAATACAGTTGGGGAAGTGATGGCAAAGAACACGAACTATATGCTCGTGTTAAAGAATTTGAGCTATCAACTAAAAGAATGGTAGAACATTACAAAAAATGTATTGGAATGTCTGAGAAAAAATTAAAGAAGTATTATTACCGCCACAGGACGTTTGGTTATCGGCTGAAGAGGCTAAAAAACTAGCAATCTGTGACAAAATAGAAAAACTTTATTAAGGAGTATTCTTTATGACAAAGAAAACAAAAAACAAACTAAAACACCAGACTTATCTGGTAAAGCCCAATGGTCTAAAGGGGAAGGACCATATGGAGAATGGCCCGTTTATCCTAGTTCATCTTGGATGCCAAGTGATAGCGGAGTTCCTAGAGATACAGGAACTATAGCAGTTAATTTTGATGACAATGGTGGAGGAATAGATTCGTCTAACACCCCACCCATAACTTATTCTTATGGAATAGGATCAGCATCTACAGGTGAAGAACAAGATTCTCCAGGTTTATATGGACCAGGAGGCCCTTTACAAGATCAATTTGAAAAAGATGCAGTATCAGGGCAATCCAACTTTAATTATGATTTCTCAGAACCCAAACCTTTTGAAAAATCTATGCCTAGTCTTTCCCAAGTAGAGGATATGACTGTAATATATCCTTCATTAAAAATTGCATATGAAAAATTCAAAAATGTTTATAGAATAGTATATGATGATTGGGCGGCGAGACAAAAAGAAGATGATGTTTAAAACTATAGAAACTAAAAAAAGTTACTTTACTATGATACAGTTAAGACATAGTCTTAATATGATTTTGTCTGAAATGTCAGGTATTAACTGGAAACCTAATATTGTTTTAGGAATTAATAGAGGTGGTTGTGTACCAGGCATTTATCTTAGTCATGCTTTAGATGTACCTCATGAAGCATTAGACATTAGACTCAGAGATCATAAAAGTAAACCTAGTTTAGCAGTTTTAGAAAAAGCTCATGCTTTTCAAAAAAAAATATTAATTATAGACGATATAAATGATACAGGAGAAACATTAAATTATATTAAAGATAATTTTGGTACTCCTGATAATGTAAAATTTGCAAGTGTTATACAAAATGAACCAAGCAAATTTCAAGGTTTACATTTTAAAGGATATACAATTAATAAAGAAAAAAATCCAGTATGGATTGTGTTTCCTTGGGAAGAGTGGCAATGATTAAACCAGACACATTAGACAAAGCCCAAGAGGAAGATAGAGCACCTTGGAAAGATGTCGTTCATGAATTTAAAGATATAGTATGGTACAATGACGGGTACCCAGTAACAGAAGGTCATTCTTTAATTGTGCCTAAAGAAGCAACACAAAACAATATAATAAAATGTTTTGATTTAGCATTAAAAATTGCTAATGACAATGTTGCTAAAGGAGTTATTGACGGTTATAATATTGGAATTAATGTAGGAGAAAGTGCCGGACAAACTGTAATGTATCCGCACGTACATTTAATACCTCGTAAAAAAGGAGATACTAAAAATCCCAAAGGCGGAATAAGAAATGTTATAGTTGGAAAAGGAGATTACACAAAGAAAAATGTCTAAAACATTGTTTATGGGAGATAGTCATTTAGCTGGTTATCAAACAATCCCAGGTAAAACAGGACCAGGAAGTTATTCTCTTTATAATGATAATAGTTTTGCTGAACAGTATGCTACGTTAAATGATAAAGAAGTAATTGTATATTGCGTGGCGGGTACTGCTAATATGGTATATCCTGATTGGCTTAAAAGTATGTTTAAAAAACATAATGACATAGATGAAGTACACATACTTTTGGCGGCATTTAATAGATTTGTAATTGCATTTAATAAAACATTATTAGAAAAAACTATAAAGGTAGATCATTTTACAACACTTGCAAAAGAAAAACCATTAGTGAAAATATATTCAGATGGTATTATAGTTGACGATTCTATACAATTATTTAATAAACCAATTAAAGAAGACTATGATAAATTTGTAGGTTTTGAATTTTCACCTGAACAAGGATTAATAAAACCTGATTTAAGAAAGCAAACGTTTATGGAATGCAAATTATTTTATGATTTAAACACACATATAGAACATAGAAGTTTTTATAAAGACATTTATACAATGGATAATATTTGTGCAGATAATAATGCAAAATTATATCTATCAGTAATGAGATCAAGATCCAAACATCCAGTTGATTTTAATTACTATGGAGATTTAAAAGCTACAACAATTGCTTCACAAAGTATAGAAGATTATATGAAAAGCAAACATATAGATCCAAATAAACATTTTTTAGATGACGAAGAACATTATAACACTGAATACCATAAAGCAATAGCGGAGAATTATATTCCATGGATAAAAAAATTTTAATAATAGGAAATAGTTTTGCCTGCCCTTGGCATAAGCCTAAATATGATGGGTGGCCAACGTTGCTAGGTAAACAATTTCAAGTAGATAATTTAGCAGAAGCAGGCGTAGGAGAATACAAAATATTAAAACAATTAAGACAAAAATCTATGTTAGATGCTTTTTGGATTCAAACATATGGATTAGTAATTGTTTCACATACTAGTCCTAGTAGAATTCATACATCTAAACACCCAGTACATAAAAAAGGATTACATAAAAATTGTGATTTAATTTATAATGACATTATGGACAAAACATCGATTTTCAATTCTAGACTTAAAACTGCCCAAAATTGGTTTAAGCATTTTTATGACGACGAATACCAAAAGGATATTTACGAATTAATACGAAATGAAATAACAAAATCAATACCAATTACTTCTTTACATTTGGACCATTTTAGTATTAGTACCGATTATGCTACCGAAAAAAACAAATTAGATCTTTGCCAAACTTGGATAAAGCATAGAGGAATAGTTAACCATTATACGGAGGAAGGAAATCAGATTGTCTATCAAAGAATTATTGACAAAATTGGACAAATCTGTTAATGTAACAATATGAGAACATCAGAAAAGATCAAACAAAGATTAATAGACAAAAAGGTACGTTTTAATGCAAACGACAATATCGCCAAGTATTTGGAGAAAGGTGAATTAAAAGAATTAGAAACAGAAGTAGAAGAAGCATTTGAAGAAGTTTTAGAAGCATTAGTAATTGATACTGAAAATGATCATAACACAAAAGAAACTGCAAAACGTGTTGCAAAAATGTATGTTAATGAAATATATTCAGGTAGATATAATTCATTACCTAAAATTACATCATTTCCGAATATGGGATATAAAAGTTTATACACTAGTGGTCCAATTAGTGTTAGATCAACCTGTGCTCACCATTTTCAAAACATTGTAGGAAATTGTTGGGTAGGAGTATTACCTGAAGATGAAGTTATAGGTTTAAGCAAATTTAATAGGATCGTACATCATATTGCAGAAAGACCACAGATACAAGAAGAAATGACTACACAAATTTCTGAAGCATTAAGAAAATATGCTAAAACACCTAATGTAGCAGTAGTAGTTAAAGCAAAACACCATTGTTTAACACAACGTGGTGTAAAAGAATCTGACAATGATATGACTACTGCAATTATGTTAGGCGCTTTTGATACTCATGCACCACTTAAAAAAGAATTTTATGATATCTGCTTTAGTATGAAAGGACATAACATTTAGGTGAACAATGGATGCAGACAAATTAAGAGTTACTGAAGCTTTTTATAGTGTACAAGGCGAAGGAAGATTTGTAGGTGTACCTAGTATATTTTTACGATTGTTTGGATGTAATTTTAAATGTCGTGGATTTGGTATGCCAAGAGGCGAACTTGCAGACGATTATTTAAAAGTAGACGCTGAGGATGATAGATATAAAGAATTAAAAGATTTGCCTTTGGTACATAAAGGTTGTGATAGTTATGCATCATGGGACGCAAGATTTAGTAAGTTCACAACAGATTATACTATTGATGATTTAGTTGATAAGTTGTTATCTTTAACGCCAGAAGGCAAGTGGACTTGCAATAACGGACAAGATGTACATCTTGTTATAACAGGAGGAGAACCATTTTTAGGTTTTCAAAGACATTATGTTGATTTATTTGAACACCCTAAAATGCAAGATTTAAAAAATGTTACATTTGAAACAAACACTACTCAACCTATCAGAGAAAGGTTATTGGAGTGGGCAACGAATCAAACTAAAATTCATATTACGTTTTCGTGCTCTCCCAAACTTACCGTTTCCGGTGAAAGTTGGGACGATGCTATTAAACCCGATGTTGCTAAAGGATATTATGATATACCCAATAGTTATTTGTATTTCAAATTTGTCGTTTGTGACAGCATCGATGTTGACGAAGTTTCAAAAGCTGTGGGAATTTATAAAAAAGCAGGGATCGATGCTCCGGTCTATTGTATGGCCGTGGGAGGTTGTTATGAAGAATATCAACAAAACGCAAAAAATGTTACCGAACTCGCAATGCAAAAAGGATGGAGATATAGTCCAAGATTGCACGTCGATATTTTCGGAAATCAATGGGGAACTTAAAAAGGAAGGAGGAAAATAACACATGGATATAATGAAAAAAATGAAAGGTATGTTTAAAACAAATAAAGCAAAAGATGTTGCATCAGATTATACTGAAAAAGATCCAAGAAGAAAAGCATTAATGGAAGAAAAAGCAAAAGCAACTAAAGAAGGAAAACCATGGGTAGCAGTATTAGATACTCAAGTTAATAAAGATAATATTAAAAATGGTTTTTTTGAATTAGATTGGAATAATGAATTTATTGAACAATTAATAGATTCAGGTTATAGAGGAGAAAAGAATGAACAAATAGTTGATGCTTGGTTTAAAGATATTGCAAGAAACATTTTAAAAGATCAAGGACAAAATCCAGATACTGGTATGGGATATATTAATATCAACAAAATGGATGATGATAAATCAGAGGTTAGTTAATGTTAGAAATTCACAAAAGTATGCACCCGTTCTAACGGAATAGAGTTTAACGCATGAATTACATTATAGTAGATACTGCAAATACTTTTTTTAGAGCCAGACACGTTATTAAAGGAGCTCTAAATGAAAAAATAGGAATGGCTTTACATATTACTCTTAATAGTATTAGAAGAGTATGGCAAGAATTTAAAGGAGACCACGTTGTATTTTGTTAGAAGGAAAATCTT
>FUWD013187092.1_pt1 | contig 14030 bp, 21 predicted proteins | sample 1063281 | NCBI WGS metagenome assembly FUWD01 (sample SAMEA79048168, study PRJEB19326) | metagenome | biome: marine | reverse complement strand
AAACTAAACCTGATGTTGTCTTAATTGATCTCAACATGCCAAATGGAAGTGGTTTTTATGCAATTAAAAAAATTCAAGAGATCGATCCTAAAGCATGCATTATAGCTGTAAGTGCTGATGGAAGTTCTATTACTCAAGAAAAATTGGAAAAGCTAAACATTCCTCTTATTCAAAAACCATTCAAAATGGATCAAGTAATTTCTATTATTAATAATTAAGATATTCCCATTTTTGGGACTTTTCATATAGTCTTATATTATAATTTTCATACATAATATTTGATATAAATGAGTAAACGTGTAACAATCATGATTGATGATGATCTTGACAAAAAACTGAGATTACGTCAAGCAAAAATGATCCAAACAGAACAGTCGTCATATAGTTATTCCAAAGTGATAAACGAATCACTACGTAAAATTTTAAAATAGATTTTTTATTTCTTAAAATTTCTGTTTTAATTGGAATAGATTAAAGATACTGAATATTTAATAAATATAGTAAAATGGTTGATCTTCTTGATCCTTCAAATGTGATAACTAGGATGTTTAATGGTGAAAAGTATGATGAGATGTATGCCTACTGTAAAAAATTACTAGAAAAAATTCCAAATGACATGGTTGCATTACAAAATATTTCATTATCTTTAATTTATCTAAAAAAATACGACGAGGCAATTGATTATTGTAATAAAGTTCTAGAAATAAAAAATTCTGATACATATGCACTAAAAAATAAGATTTTTGCTCTTGAAAATTTGAAACAATATGAACAAGTTTTAGAATTGTGCAAACAAATTCTTTCAACTAACTCAAAAGATATTTGGGCTCTAAACAGTATGGGATTATCTCTAAATGAATTAAATCGCCATAAAGAAGCTCTTGAATGCTATGAAACATCCCTTCTAATAGATCCAAAAGATATTACGGCTTTAATGAATAAGGCTATCTCCTTAAGTCATCTAGGTAATTATCAAGATGCTATTGATTACTATGATAGAGCACAAATAATTGATTCAAAATTAAAAGAATTACCCCTTGCAAAATCACGATTATTTGAAAAATTAGGTATGGCTGATGAATCATTTTTAGCTGCTCAAGGAATTCTCAATAAAGATATGGAAAAAATCAAAAATGATGCTAAAGAAAACAGGTGTTCTATCTTTCATCAATTATGTGATGATGAATTTAAAAAATCTAATAAACCATCTGACATCTAAATCATTTTATACACAAATACAATAGACTTCATAATGTTTACAGGAATTGTTGAAGGAATTGGAAAAGTAGAAAAAATTTCTAAAAATACAAAAAACAGAAGTGATATTCAAATGACTGTAAATTTAGGAAAACATGCAAAGGGATTAAAAATTGGACAAAGTGTTGCTCTAAATGGTGTTTGCCTTACGGCAACTAAACTTTCTAAATCATCTTGTATTTTTGAAATGATTGAAGAAACTACAAAAAAAACTGATCTTGGAAATTTAAAAGTTGGAGGAATTGTAAATATTGAACGTAGTTTAAAAGCAGGTGATCGACTTGAAGGACATTTTGTTTTAGGTCATGTCGATGGAGTTGCTATAATTAAAAAAATTATAAAAAAACCTAAAGAAGTACAAGTATGGTTTGAAATCCCAAAAAAACTATCCAAGTTTGTAGTAAAAAAAGGCTCTATTGCAATAGATGGAATTAGTTTGACTGTCGCTGACATCAAAAATACTCTTGCATCTGTGTCACTGATTCCTCATACTATTGATGTAACAAATTTTCATACCAAAAAAATAGGCGATAAAGTTAATATTGAAACTGACATTCTTGGAAAATACATTTTAAAGTAAAGCCAATTACCTACAACTTTAATGGTAATTACCAATTTTTTAGTAAACTTTATAATTAGATTAAAAAGTTTTTTCTTATGTCTCTTGATTCTGCATTACAATCTTTGAAACGCGGTGAATTTGTTCTATTATTTGATTCTGCTGGAAGAGAAAATGAAATTGATATGGTTGTAGCTGCAGAATTTGTAACACCTGAACATGTTGCAAGAATGCGACAGAATGCAGGTGGATTGTTGTGCATTGCAATAGAAAATAATTTTGCAACATCTCTTGATTTACAATATATGCATGAAATTCTTGCTGAATCTCCAATCTCAAATAAAGAAATGATTATGGGATTAGCACCTTACGGTGATCACCCTACATTCTCCTTATCTGTAAATCATTATCAAACATATACTGGAATTACTGATAAAGATAGAGCATTAACAATTAATGAAATGGCTAAAATCTATAATGTTGAAAATAAACAGAAAAAATTTGCATCATCATTTAAAACTCCAGGACATGTTCCTTTACTGATTGCATCCAAAGGTTTGTTAGCTGCACGACAGGGACATACAGAAATGTCTGTTTATTTAGCACAAGTTGCAGGTTTAACTCCTGTAACAGCAATATGTGAAATGATGGATGCTGAAACATATACTGCATTATCTGTGGATAAGGCTGAAAAATTTGCAAAGCAAAATGGAATTCCACTAATTGATGGAAAAGAGCTTTTAGAATACGCAAAGGTGAATTAATTTTGAATATTGCAATAGTTGTTTCTGAATTTAATGAGGAAGTGACATCTAGGATGCTTGCTATTGCCAAAGAAAAAGCATATCTAATGAAATTAAAAATATCTTACACTTGCATGGTTCCAGGAGCATATGATATGCCTATCATAGTAGATTCATTATTACAGAAAAAAGATGTTGATGCTGTAGTTACTTTGGGTGCTATCATCAAAGGACAAACAAAACATGATGAAGTTATATCTCATGCAGCAGCCCAGGCACTTACAAATTTGTCATTAAAATACCAAAAACCTGTTTCTTTAGGAATTTCAGGTCCTGGAATGCAGGAAAGACATGCTTATGCTAGAATTAGACCCGTTGCAGAACGCGCTATAGAAGCTGTTGTAAAAATTTCTGATGAATTAAAAAGGATTCAAAAATGATTCAACTGAGCATCTTAAAAATTACAGAATATGGTCCTTGGACACTAACTCTTGGTAGTGATAGAGAACATGAACTTCAAATGCTTCAAGCATCTATTTACAAAGAAGTACAAAAGTTATTTTCTGAAAAAAACTGTATAGTTTTTCTTAATAGATCAGATGAATTTTTTGTAGTTTCAAATGGTTTAGATTTAGATGATCATATTCAAATCCAAAAAATTCTTGAAAAATTATTTGAAGTCGGATTAACAATATCTATTGGTTATGGAAATTCACCTTTTAAAGCAAATTTGAAAGCATATGAAGGAAAGAAAAATAAAATTATCTTAAACACAGAACATAATATTTTTGGTTTTGTTTATGATGGGGTTGATTCAAAAGTTTCAATAATGCATTTAGATGTAGATAATCTTACATCAAAAAGAAAAACTGACTCTCCTTATGAAATTACATCCATAATTTTTGGATTATATTCAAAAATGTCTAAATACTTTTTAGAAAAAAATTCTCTTACATTTTTTATGGGCGGTGATAATTTTATGATAATATCAAATGATGAAGCAAAACAATCTGTTCAAGATTTTATCAATATTGTAAAAAATGATGATGAAATTTTATTGAATTGTGGAATTGGTAATGCAAATACTGGTAGAGAGGCAGTAAAATTAGCCACAAAATCCCTTGATACTATACGAGAAATTCGAGATTCAGGAAAAGAAAAACCTGAAGTTTATGAATTATCATGTTAATTAAAAATATTAGCGTTTTAACTGGCCAAGATTTAGATTTTGTTTCAAGTACAGATATCAGAATTCAAAATAGTCAATTTAAAAAAATTCAAACAAAAATTAAACCAATTCTAAAAGAAGAATCTCTAGATTGTGAAGGACTCTTGATGATACCAGGATTCATCAATGCCCATACACATATTGGAGATTCTATTGGAAAAGATATTTCTTTAAACAATACAGTTGATGAAAAAATTCATCCTGTCTTTGGAGCAAAATCAAAAATTCTAAAAAATACATCAAATGAGATTTTAGGAAATTTTATGAAAAATACATGTCACTCTATGCTTAGAAAAGGAATCACTACTTTTGTAGATTTCCGAGAAGGGGGATTAGATGGAGTGATTTTATTAAAAAAAATACTAAATGATGTTCCTTTACGTTCAATTATTTTAGGTCGAATGGAATTTTATCAGAATGCCAAAGAAATTAAAAAAAATTCATCATTCCCAAGCACAAAATCTTCTGAATTATTTGAATTATCTAAAAAATGTGATGGTATAGGTGTTAGTGGTGCAAATGAAAATAGTAACTCTGTCTTGAATTATTATTCAAAAATATCAAAGATTAGAGCAATTCATTCTGCTGAAACAAAACAAAGCATCACTCAATCAAAAAAAGTCACTGGACAATCTGAAACAATGAGGGCTTTAATTTTAAAACCTGATTTTTTAGTCCACATGACATATGCTTCAAAATCTGATCTTCAAATGGCATCTAAAAAAACAAGAGGTATAGTAATTTGTCCAAGAGCTAATGCATCTCTTGCTGAAGGGATTCCTGACATTGATTTGATGCAAAAATCTGGCTGCACTCTAGCTTTAGGCACAGATAATGTAATGATAAACTCTCCTGATATGTTTAGGGAAATGGATTTTATTTGGAAAGTAACTATGGGGTTACACAAAAAAAGAATTGATCCAAAAGAAATTCTTAAAATGGCTACAGTAAACGGTGGAAAAATTTTGAATAAAAATATTGGAAGTATTGAATCTGGAAAAATTGCTGATTGTATATTTTTAGATAAACATGCATTAGATTTAGAACCAATGCATAATCCACACGCATCAATTGTTCATAGAGCATCTGAATATGCAATAAAGGCTGTCATGATTGGAGGAAAAATAGTACATGGAAAAATATAATCCTCATATTATTCTAAGTGCAGCGATATCTATTGATGGTAAAATTGCTACTAGAACAGGAAATTCAAAACTCTCTTCCAATGAAGATTTACGTAGATTACATAAACTAAGAACGAAAGTAGATGCAATAATTATTGGAAAAAATACCCTAATGCGAGATGATCCTTTGTTAACTGTACGTTATACTAAAGGAAAAAATCCTATTAGAATAATATTGGATTCTAAAGGTGATATCTCTACAAAATCAAAAATTTTACAAACATCTGATAAAGTTTCAACCATAATAGCTGTATCAAAAAAAATTACAAAATCTAATTTACAAAAATTAAATAAATTTCCAGTTGAAGTTATTATAACTGGAGAAAAGTCTGTAAATATCAAATCTTTATTAAAAAAACTTTCAGAGAAAAAAATCAAAACAATATTAGTTGAAGGTGGTGGAACAATAAATTGGGAATTTATTAAACAAAATCTTTTTGATGAATTGATTATCACTCTCTCTCCATTCATAATTGGAGGAAATGATTCAATATCATTTGTTCAAGGTAGTGGATTTGATAATATTTCTAAATCTCCCAATCTTCAACTCAAATCTGTTAAGAGGCTCAAAAATCATCTTGTTTTGAATTATCAAAAGGTGTAAGTTATTATACGATCTTTAAAATAAAATTACAAGAAAATGGCAATAAAAAAGAAAGCAGCTCCAAAAAGAAAAGCAGCTCCAAAAAGAAAAGCAGCTCCAAAAAGAAAAGCAGCTCCAAAAAGAAAAGCAGCTCCAAAAAGAAAAGCAGCTCCAAAAAAGAAAGTAACTAAATCAAAAGGTAAAAAACCAGCATTTGGCGGATATGCAATTAGTTTTGCAGGACGTTCTGAAACAGTAGAACAAGTATTTGGTAAAAAACCAATTGCACCAAGTGAAATGACCAAAAAGATTTGGATATTTGTGAAAGCAAATAGTCTTTCTAATCGTTAAATACACATGTTAACACATCATCGTTAACTAATTTCTATCTTTTAATTATTTTTTTAAAATTAATAAGATATAGATATTGGATTTTATTTTAATTAATTATGTCTACTACATCATTAAGACGCGATCACGAATTAATAGAAAAAGTTATCAAAGCAATGGAATCTACTGTTCAATTATTAAGTGATGGTAAACAGATTCCTGAATCAATATTATTACCAGTAATTGATTTTTCAAAAAACTTTACAGATGTTTGTCATCACAGCAAAGAAGAAAAATCACTGTTTCCAGCTTTAGAGCAAGCTGGTTTGCCTACCAATATGGGGCCTATTGCTATGATGTTAATTGATCATCAACGTTCACGAGAAATCGGTGCAGACATGGAAGTGTCAGCAAAAGAATATCTTTCATCAGGTGATTCTACAAAATTAGTAAGTGATATGCAACAATATGTTGAACATATCACTGAGCATTTGTGGAAAGAGAATAATAAATTATTCATGATGGCTGAAGCAAGATTACAATATGTTTCAGAAAAGGTTGACAAAGAACTTAATGAAATTGAAAAATCAAAACTTGATGAAATAGGAAAAACTAGAGAACATTATGAACAATTAGCAGAAAATCTTACAAAAGATGTTTCTAAGCAAGGTAGTTAAATTTGCCACACAGTATATTTGGTCAAGTAACTGCAGTGAGAAAATTTACACATGGGGATATTGAATTTGATTTTTATCATGAAGATGAAATCACCACATACAGATATTCATCAGATCCTAGCAGATTAGGAAATTTTCCTAAAGAACTTGTTGAAATTTTGGTACCTACTTTAGCTACTGATATTTGCATTGAGATTTTCTTTGGGGATGACGGACATCCAACACATGTTCAATTAGAGGAATGCGATGATGAAGAAGAGGATGATTTAGATGAAGATTCTGATTTAGATGACTAATATTTCAAAATAATTATTCTACGTAATGATGATGTGTTAAATTATCATAAAATCTAACTGATTTCAAATTTACAAATTCTAACATGCCATATCTTGATAATTCTCTTCCAAATCCACTATGTTTTATTCCTCCAAATGGAATTCGTGGGTCTGAAATTACTACATTATTGACACTTACTATTCCTGATTCAATTCGCCTAGATATTTTATCTGCTTTAGCAAGATCTTTTGTCCAAATGCTTGCACCTAAACCAAATTCACTCTCATTAGCTAATTTTACTGCCTCACTTTCATTTTCAACAATTGTAATTGGAGCTACTGGTCCAAAAGTTTCTTCTTGTGCTATTCTCATGTTTGGTTTAACATTTCTAAGAATTGTTGGTTTGTAGAAGAACCCTTTTCCATCTATTTCAGACCCTCCTAGAAGAATTTCCGCACCTTTTTCTTTTGCATCCTCAACTATTCCAGAAATTGTTTCTAGACCATCTTTACTTGATAATGGTCCGATATCTGTTTCAATTGACATTGGATCACCTATTTTGAGTTGAGATGCTTTTTTAATAAATAACTCGATAAATTCATCTGCAATATTTTTTCCAACAAAAAATCTTTTTGATGCAACACAACTTTGGCCACAATTGATGAATCTGCCTTTTACAGCACCTTCTGCTGCGTTTTCAATTATTGCATCATCTAATACTATGAAAGGATCACTTCCACCTAATTCTAATACGCATTTTTTTAAATGTCTTGCAGCTCTTTCACCTACCTTTGCACCTGCATTAGTGCTGACCAGTAAAAGTTACAGCATTAACATCTGAATCTATAAGATGATTTGCAGATTCTACACTTCCCACCACAGTTTGAAAAAATTCCATCAGGCATTCCAGATTCAGTAAATGCTTTTTCAATTTCAATACCTGACTGCATTGTTACTCTAGATGGTTTCATAACAATTACATTTCCTGCCATTAAACAAGGGGCTGCAAATCTCAGTGCTTGCCAATAAGGAAAATTCCATGGCATAATTGAGCCTATAACACCAAGTGGTTCAAAAGTTAGAAAACTCTTTCTTGCATCTGTGTTTAATACTTCATCAGCAAGAAAACTATCTCCATGATCTGCATAAAATTCTAAAGCCCATGCACATTTTTCAATCTCTCCAATTGATTCTTTGAGTGGTTTACCCATTTCAGATGTAGCTACTGTTGCGAGTTTTGTTTTGTTCTTCTTTAGATATTCAACTAAATTGTAAATGTAACTTCTACGTTTCTCATAATCTTTTTTCCATTCAGGATATGCTCTCTTTGCTTTTCCTACTAAATCAAATACTTGATTTTTATCCATTGCAGAATAATTTGCAATATCTTCACCAGTAGCTGGATTTACCGTAGTGATTTGACTCAAGGATCTCCTGAAGATTTTCTCCTATTTATTCTAGTGACCTAGTTTTCAAACTTTTGGTCTAATCAAAATGTCTGTTGCATATCTTGTTTGATCTCATCAATTTTCTTTTGATATGCTTTTCTAGATTTATCATTCTTTTTTAGATTCAAAACATTTTGACATGATGGACATTTGAACATTCCATCAAGAGATTCTTCAAATGTTACTCTAGGACAATCTTCGTTTCCACAGTGATAGAAATCTCCAGCATTTTCATAATCTAATCTCTGCTGTAATCTTTCATCAATTTTTTTCTTTTGACTTTCAATAAAATGTTCTACTTCCTCTCTTCTAGTTCTCCATCTGTAAACAAACCACCCTTTTCTTTCGTCTTTAACTCTAATTCCTGTAATGAGGGATTTTCCAAATAGATCATACAATACCTTTCTTACCATATTGATTCTGAGACCTGTGGAACTAGCAATTTCTTCATCAGTAGCATCTTCGGCTTTTAGAAGAGATCTTGCTACTTTGAGATATTCATCTCCTCCAATCATTGAAGCAATTCTAACAAAAGGATCTTCGTATTTGTCTACCAACTCTAATGACTCCTGATTTTCTACTATTAATCCCTTCTTTCTTTTACTTGCACATTTTTGCCATTTTTGGTAGGGATGATCTTTCTTTTTGCATTGGGAAACTCTTTTTCAAATTGTTTGCCTTTTTGGATACGATCTAAAAGAATTGCTAAAGCACTAATTTCTGAATGAGGTTGACTACCAACTCCGACATTATAATCTGCCAATTCATAAATTTCCCTTGGAACTTTTTCAGCTCCTACAACAATCAACAGATTTTCTTCTTCTCTAATTTTTTCTTGAGCGTCATTGATACTTTCACCATACATTGAAAGATGAACAACTTTGAATCCTTCATCTTTTTTCTTTTTCACAATTGGTTTCCATTTTTCAATAAACACAACCTCGAAATTACCTCCCCAGGTATTATTGATTTTTCCAATGGTATCTTTGATTTCTGGATTTATCTCAGTCATGTAAATTCGCTCTGCACCAAATCCTCTTGAAACAAGTGCAACATGTGTTGTTACCCGGTCATCTCTAACTAGACGTTGTCCAATTCTAACTACTTCAATTACCAAATGTTTTATCAACTCCTTCCCACGAATTATTTTTTGGTTTATGATAATTTTGACCTTCTGTAATCCCTTTGATTAATTCTTTTAATTGTATGATATTTTTCCCAGTTTTTGCAGAAACTGAAATCAATTTTTTATTTTCATCTAAATTAAGATATGTAATTTTTCGCTCAATTTCTTCATTTTTTAATAAATCTGATTTGTTTAGAGCATAAATTATCTTGTCTTGTTCTACTCCTAATTCATTCAAAGTTCTCATACAACTCGAAAATTTCTTTTTCAATTCAGAAATTGAATCATTAATATCAATTACCAAAATAATTACATCTGTATGTACTAATTCTTCTAGTGTTGATTTGAATGCATCAACCATGTAAGCTGGTAGTTTACTGATAAAACCAACTGTATCTGCAATTAAAAATGGTTCTTGATCTATCATCACTCTTCGTGTAGTTGTAGTAAGAGTTGTGAAAAGTTTTTCACTTTGAACTTTTGTTTCACCTGTAGTTTTGTTAAACAATGTGGTTTTTCCTGAAGAAGTGTAACCTGCAAGTGATATTGTTTTAAATCCCATTCTCTTTCTTCCTTTTCTATGAAGCTCTCTTTGTTTTCCAGCTTTTTCAAGTTTTGATCTTATTGTTTGCATTCTATGTTTGATGTCATTATAATACACATCAACTTCGAATTGCCCTATTCCCATAAATCCGGGCTGTTCGCCCATGTTTGCAAGTCTAACTTTCTCTTTTGCTCTTGACATTTCATATCTCAACTGTGCTAATTTTACTTGTAATTTTGATTCTGCACTTGAAGCTCTACTTTCAAAAATCTCAAGAATCAATGCTTCTCTATCTAATACCTCCCTGTGTAATTCTGTAGCAAGATTATAGTTTTGACTTGGTTTTAGAATCTCATCAAATACTATGACATCTGGTCTTACCCTATCTGCAATTTCTTGTAATTGTTCTAGTACTCCACCACTGATGCCATACTTTGGTTTTTGAAGATAATTCTGTGTTATTACGTGGACTACCTCGTATCCTGCTGCATCACACAATCCTTTTGCCTCATTTATTGAGTCTTCTTGATCATATGTAATTAAAATTGCAGAATTCACTCTAATTCCTTTTTTAATTCAATCTAAGATAATTGTATTGGATATGTTTTTTGAATTAATCATATTTTTTTAGTGTTTTTTCTATATTCATATTCAAAACTATTTCAGCTATATCACTAGCATATTCAGAAACTCTTCTAATATTTTCAGTCATTCTTCGCACCCTGTAAATTTCCTCATCATCTTTTAATGATTTTGAAGCGTCTCTTACTTTTTTCTCAAATTTAGTAATTTGATTAATTTTTACAATGGTCTTTTCAGCCTGATAGTAATCTTCTTTGAATAATGCAAGACATGCATCATCTAAAACAGATAGGCAAAACTCATTCATTTCCTCAAATTTTTGCAAAATCTCTTTTTTTACAGGTTTTTTAAATTCAATTAGATCTTTAGCAATGAATGCAGCATGATCTCCAGTTCTCTCTATATTTTTCACAATTAGTCTATACCCTAGACAATTTCTAGCATTTCTAAAACCCATCTCTTTTAGCATATGCTCATTCTGAATTGCAATCTTTAATTGTCGAATAATATAAAATCCAAATCTATCTACTTCATCATCTGTATTGATAACTTCTTGGGCCAATTCTAAATTATTTTCTTTTACAGCTAAAATTGCATCACTTGACATTGATTTTGCCAAGTGAAGCATTCGTTTGAAAGCACCATCCACTGATAATTCTAATAGATTGACAAGAACCTGCACTGTTATACCACTAATAGAATCGGCAATTATTTCAGAACCCATTAGCATTCGTTTTACTGCTTCTTTCACTGAGTTTCTTTGAGGAACGCTTAATCTACCATTTTTTGGTTTTACATTAATTGTCTTATATCCTAAAAAATACAATGAAATTAATTTCCTAACAATCGATGATGCTTCTTCTTCTCCTTCAATTTCTATGGTTGCATCTTCTTTCTTTTGAGTTCGAGATTCAAATTTTGGTGGATAAAGCTCTAATGTTGATGAACCTTTTCGGATCATTCTGATTTGGTCTCCTTGTTTGAGACCTAATTCTGTAATCCATTGTTTTGGTAATGAAACTATGTATGATGATTTTCCAGTAAATTGGATTTTTCTAGTCTCTCCTACCTCTTCCATAATCTAAATGGAAAATCCTATTCTATATAGTTTGATCCTCATAATATAGACTAACACTGAACTAATATTTAGAAAAAATTCCATAATGAGTATTGGATCATATCATTAAACTTCAACATTCTCTTGATGCATTATTTGGAAATGGTACATCCAAATTATTACCAAAAGATATTGAAATTACTTTTTCTCGAAAAACTGGTAGAATACGAACAGTTTCTCATAAAGGAAAATTTCTATTTACTTTGAGAATTGACGGAAGTCTATCTATTAGCATTCATTTTGCTCAAATATTATTGGAAAATAAAAAATTTAAAGAAAATTGTGTAGAAATAAATTCTGATGCTGCCCCCTATGTGGAGCAAGGTAGATCAGTTTTTTGCAAACATGTTATCTCATGTGGAAAAAATGTCCAAATATCTGCAGACACTCCTGTATTATTCAAAAATAAGGTAATTGCAATTGGCAGGGCAATTTTATCGTCTGAGATGATTTGTGATTTTGATAGGGGTGTGGCCATAAAGATTAGAGATAGTTTAAAAAGTCGTAATGAGGAAATAATATCATGATGCGAGGAGGAAACCGCGAAATGCGAAGAATGATGGATAAGATGGGTCTGGACATGAACGAATTATCTAATGTTCAAGAAGTAATAATTAAAACTGATAAAAAAGAAATTATTATTTCAAAACCTTCTGTTACTGAAATGAAAGCAAAAGACAGTTCTATTTTCACAGTAACTGCTGATAGTTATGAAGAAAGAGAATTGGAGGTTCCAATTTTCTCAGAAGAAGATATTCAGCTTGTTAGCCAACAAGCAGGTGTTGATGACGAAAAGGCCAAAAGTGCTTTAGAAGAAGCAGAAGGCGATCTTGCCCGAGCTATCTTGCTTTTAACAACAGGATAATCTCAGAATATCTCATTAGTGTGCCTAACAAATGAATGATTTAAGTAATGGATTATTAGATTTAGAACATAATGAGTAGTATGGCTGAATCCAAAGTCACAGGAATTATCACATCTCTGAATGCCTTAGAAGATGATTTAGATTCTCTAAATAGCAAAGTCGGAGATATGAAAAAACAATTATCTGTAAAGGCTATGACCGAAATTGATAATTTACTAGAAAAAACTCGTGAAATGGCTACTAAAGAGGCTGAAGTTATTATCAATGCTTCAAAAGATAAGGCAACTGCTGAATCAGCAAAAATCGCTCAAGAGGGTGATGCAAAATTATCTGAAACCAAGTCAAACATTGATACAAATTTTGATGAAGCCGTCAAACATGTAGTGTCTACTATTTTGAAAGCATAAATCTGAATATTATTTTCCTTTCCTAAACTATCGTCCCTTACAGAATTTATGTATTAGAATTGTTACTGCCTATGGCAAACCATACTATGTATTTTCAACCTATTTTTTGATTCTATCCTTTCAGAAGAAATCAAGAACTGTCATGGCTACCTAATACTTATGACTCAAAAAAAAACATCTAAAAAAATGTAAGAAAATTTTATTTCATGAAAATCTTCTTGAACATTATCCTGCTGAATTTAGAGATGTAATATTTTAAAAATTTAATCTCAGTTTTAAAAAAGAAACATTGAATTAATTTTTGATAGTATTCAAAACCAATAGATGTTTCAAAAATCGACAATTTGGAACTACAAATTTTGTCACCAATCCTTTCAGCAAAATATATTTCTTAACTGGAATGATATTGATATTCCATTCTTCCCTTGTAAATTACTAGGTTTTGTATTTTTATTATTTTTTGTAAAAATTCTTAATTTATTCAAAATTTCTCTAGTTTTTTTATGTGTTAATCAAATATGATAATGTTATAGATTTTCATCATTTTTTTTTAAAAAAATTGAAATTTTTTGTCAAACATGTATATTGCTACATGTTAATAATTCAAAAAATATTGTTTTAAAATAAGCTATACATATTTATTGTTGATTTTGTGTTTTTATTTGAAAATAATAATTTTGATCGATATAAAAAATGAAATATTTACAATTAATTTTGATTTTTTATGCGAATTTTATCGATCCACCCTTATATAGTTATGAATTCTATATGATAATACTAAGATGACTTGTAAAGGAATTTGTATTAGATATAAGGCACAAAAGCCTGTTGGCACTGGAAGATATGCTTCTGGACAACGTCGATGCCAAATTTGCGAAATATTCATCAAATGGGAAGGACTTTGGTGTCCATGTTGTGGCTATAGATTAAGAACAAAACCACGTAATTTGAAATACAAAGCAAAACTACGTGCAAGAGTTGAAGCTGATTCTATGGAAGCTGCAGCAGCTACTGAAATTGAATCAGAAGTTCAAGAAGTAACTGTTAAAGCAAAAATCTAAAAGCTAAAAACTGCTAAAGCTAAAAACTGCTAAAGCTAAAACT
>FUWD013240406.1_pt1 | contig 14031 bp, 10 predicted proteins | sample 1063281 | NCBI WGS metagenome assembly FUWD01 (sample SAMEA79048168, study PRJEB19326) | metagenome | biome: marine | reverse complement strand
AAACATAAAGCTTATTGAACAAGATCATGAACGGTCGTTAAAACTTAGTAACTTGCTTGATGAAACATTAATTATTAATGGTGATGCACGCGATGTTAATTTGCTTGAAGAGGAGGGAATTGAGGGTGTTGATGCTTTTATTGCAGTAACAAGCAGTTCGGAAACAAATATTATAACCTGTCTTCATGCTAAGAAATTTGGAGTTAAAAAAACCATTGCTCTTGTTGAAAACCTCGATTACATCGAAATATCTCAAAACATTGGTATCGATACCATTATTAATAAAAAATTAAGTGCTGCCAGTTATATCATTAAGCATTCGATGGGTGATGAAGTGGCATCGTTAAAATGCTTGAGCGGAATAAATTCTGATGTAGCTGAATTTATTGCCAAAAAAGATTCACCAGTTACTAAGAAACTTATAAGAAATTTACGAATGCCAGAAGGTGCCTTAATTGGTGGTATTATTCGGGGCGACGATTCATTTATTGCAATTGGTGATTTCCAAATACAGGAAAATGATAACGTTGTTATATTTGCAATCCCTGGTATATCAAGTAAAATAGAAAAGATGTTTCTTAAACCAAAATTGGGATTTTGATATTAACTAATTATGCCAAATAAAAAATTTATTAATATACCAATTGTTCTAAGGGTGCTTAGCTTTTTGCTAATTGTTGAGGGGCTATTTATGTTAAGCGGTCTTGGTTTTGCTTTTTATTTTAATGAATCCATTTGGCCACTATTGATATCATCCTTAATAACAGGTTCTATAGGTCTGATAACTTGGTTTATAACTCGAAAAAATTACAGGAAAAATATTGGAAAGCGTGAAGGTTATTTAATTGTTTCACTATCATGGGTAATAATTTCTTTGTTTGGAACACTCCCTTTTTTGTTAAGTGGTTCAATAACAAATTATACTGATGCATTTTTTGAAACTATTTCAGGGTTTACAACAACTGGCGCTACAGTGCTGACAGATATTGAGATTGTTCCCAAAAGCATATTGTATTGGCGAGCAATGACACACTGGATTGGTGGAATGGGGATTATTGTGCTTACCGTTGCTATACTGCCTTTTTTAGGAATAGGTGGGCTACAGTTAATGATTGCGGAAATGCCGGGCATTACTCCCGATAAGCTCCATCCTCGGATAACTGAAACGGCGAAACGACTTTGGGCTATTTATGTATTGTTTACTATTGCTGAAGTTATCTTATTATGGATTGGTGAAATGGACTTTTTCGATTCGGTATGCCATTCGTTTGCAACTATGGCTACAGGAGGCTTCTCAACAAAAAACGATAGTATTGCTGGGTTTATGCCGTACACACAGTATGTAATAATATTGTTTATGATTTTTGCCGGAACCAACTTCACTCTTCATTATTTTGCTTTGCATCGTCAATTTGATAAATTACGATATAATCAGGAATTTAGAGTTTATATATGGATTATCGTAATATTATCGGTATTTATTGCTTTTGGGTTATTTGTTTTTGAAAGATTAGATCCCGAAAGCTCAATAAGAGAATCATTGTTTACAGTGGTTTCAATATTAACTACAACCGGATTTGTAACATCTGACTATTTATTGTGGCCATCGTTCTTATGGATGTTAATATTTGCATTGATGTTTATTGGTGGTAGTGCAGGCTCAACAGGTGGTGGCGTGAAAATTATTCGTCATTTATTATTGATAAAAAATTCTATCCTGGAAATGAAACGCTCAATACATCCTCAGGCAATAATCCCGGTTAAATATAATGGCAAATCTGTTTCACAGCAAATCATATTCAACGTAATGGCATTTTTCCTTATTTACATTCTTATTTTTGGCTTCGGAACACTTACTTTGTCATTACTGGGATATAATTTTGACACCTCAATTGGAGCAACTCTGGCTTCGCTCGGAAATATTGGGCCTGGAATAGGTAATGTGGGACCGGTTGATAATTACGCCTTTTTCTCACCTTTAGCGAAATGGTTTTTGTCGTTTTTGATGTTGCTTGGAAGATTGGAATTATTTACTGTACTAATAGTTATTTCCCCGGCTTTTTGGAGAAGATAAACCTGACTAGTCCCGCTAAAGTCGCCTTGGACATAGCGGGTCGGTTAGCCTATATCAGTTTATAACTTAGTGGGTTGGTTAGTTTAAGTTTATGCCTTAGCAGGACGGTTAGTTTTAATCCGGGTTAAAGCTATTTTAACTAAGATATCTCCAATACAAATATACTAACGAAAACGCAATAAAAAAACCAATTCCAATCCACGAAAGTATTTTTAAAAATAACCCCGGAACGGCTTCAATAGGCATATGCTTATCCGTAACAACTTTATAGTTTAGCCATGCCATAACCGGAGCTGTAAGAAATGATAGTGTTGTTGCCAGATTAACCATGGCTCCCATCGATTTTGCAGCAAATGCAATTATTGAAGATGTTCCAATAGTTAGAACTGCAAACCAAAGCCAAGTCAACGATTGTTTGTTTTTGATCTTTTTCCAACTACCTGGAAATAAATTCTGAAATATGGGACTCAACACACGTGGATAAGCATCCATAACTGTTATTGTTGTGCTTATCATAGTTGTTACTGCGGCTATTGAAACTAACCAATATGCCCAATTGCCTAAGCTGGTAGTGTACAAATTGATAAGTTGTTCTGAAAACTTTATTCCACTTGACGAGAGCTCCTCACCTGTTCCATACATAACCAGCGCGCCCATGGCAAGAAATCCTGCTGCAAGAAAAGCCGTTCCAAAATAACCGATACGGAATTCTGTTAAAGCATTTTTAAGACTTGGAACATAACCAAGTTCTTTGGCCTTAGCAATATTCCATACTGATGACCAGATTGAAACATCAATTGGAGCAGGCATCCATCCAATAAAAGCTATCAGAAAAAATATATCCGCACTACGTGTCCATGTAAAATGCTGAAGGGCATCAGGAGTTATTTCTTTATGAATACCCAAAGCTGCAAAAACAGCCACAATAGTAGATACCGCTAATAATACAATAATAAATTTAATAACCTTATCGAGAAGGTTGTATTTCCCAAAAACGAGCACTACTAAAGCGAGCAGTAATACTATGATGCTCAGTGCAGTAATGCTTATCGTTAGTTTAAAAACATATGAAATTAGTCCCACAGTAACAACTGTAACTGCTGCTTGCAATATAAACATTGATGCTACGGTAATTATGGCAAATAGTGATACGGCCCAGGTACCTACTTTTTTATATCCATCAACCAGGTTTGACCCTGTTGCAACAGCATACCGGGGACCAAATTCAAAAAACGGATATTTTAGGAGATTGACGATTATAAGTACCCAAACCAAATCGAAATTAAACAATGCACCTGCCCTTGTTGATTGAACAAGGTGCGATACTCCAACAGCTGCTCCGGCATAAAGTAATCCGGGGCCTAAAATTTTTAGTATTTTTTTCAATTTATACAACTTATTTATGAAAAATTTATCATGCTGTGCAAATGTAATTTTTTAATATTGGAACTATTTGTTTGATATAGCTAAATTAATTTATTATTTTTACTAGCTAATTATTGTATTATGAGAAAAGTAGTAATTTCATTATTTGCCATCTTTTTCGTTTTTATATCATGTACAAATAAAAATACAGATGTTGAACCGATTTTCCCTGAATCACTTAAAGTGGCAATAGATGAGTCTATTCATGAAATTCTTGTTCAAACAGGAGTTCCCGGTGTAATTGCAGGTGTTTGGATTGACAAACAGGGTAGTTACACAACTGCAGTAGGTGTAAGTAATGTTGCTGATAGTGAACCAATGGAAACAGGGTTTCATTTTCGTGTTGGTAGTGTAACTAAAACATTTACAGCTATTGCGGTTCTTCAACTTGTTGATGAAAATTTAATTGCTCTTGATGAACCGATCCAAACCTATTTACCGGAAAAAATATTCCCAGAGGAGATGAAATTACAATTAGAATGTTGGGAAATATGACAAGCGGATTATTTTCATATTCATTTGATTCAATTTTTCAGGTGGAGTTTATAGATAATCCTGAAAAACAGTGGTCGCCTGATAGTTTGCTCGAAAGAGCTTTTTGTCATCCGAACCTTTTTGATCCGGGTACTGAATATTTTTATTGTAATACAAATACTATTATTTTAGGTCTTCTTGTTGAAAAGATAACGGACAAACTAATTATGCAGGTATTTGAGGAAAAAATCTTTAACCCATTATCATTAAATAATACCGTTTGGCCCGTAGATTTAACTATTCCATCACCGTATTCTAATGGTTATACTAATCAAACAATAGACGGGCAGGTAGTTAACGCAACTCATTGGAGTCCAAGCTGGGCATTTACAGCAGGACAATTAATATCTAATATATTTGATCTTAGAGCTAATATTGAGTCAATTTCTGAAGGAACGCTTATTTCAACAAAGATGCTCAAAGAACAGCAAACATGGTATAATATGCCTGTTAAAGGAAAATATGGCTTTGGTATTGCTATGGTTAACGGTTGGCTGGGACACAACGGAAGTATTCCCGGGTATAATACTGCAATGTATAGAAATAATGAAGAAGGCGTTACAATTATTGTTGGAGTAAACTCTGATATTCACCAGGGTAATGAGCTTGAACCTGCTAATCAATTTTTTCAGGGCATTGCAGAAGTTATAACCCCTGAAAATACTCCATTTGGTAATTAGCCAGAGGTTATTCTAATTTTCAAATTCTAATATCTTTAATTAACATACCTTTACCATCTATTATTTAATTGTAACATGGATTCCTTCAATAACCCTCAACTACAATTATCATACGATTTTGTACATTTTACCGGGAGAAATATTTTTCTAACCGGAAAAGCTGGTACAGGAAAAACAACTTTTCTTCATAACCTTAAAAATATCTCGCATAAGCGAATGGTAGTTGTTGCGCCAACAGGTGTGGCTGCTATTAATGCAAAAGGAGTAACTATACATTCTTTTTTTCAACTTCCTTTCGGGCCTCAAATACCGGGTGCTGAATCTGCTTCAATGCTATCAAAAAGCAGGAGATTCAATAAAGAGAAAATCAATATTATCCGGAGTATGGATTTATTGGTGATAGATGAGATTAGCATGGTAAGAGCCGATTTACTTGATGGAATTGATAGTACACTACGTAGATTCAGAAATAGAAACCTTCCTTTTGGTGGTGTTCAACTACTTATGATTGGTGATCTTCAACAACTGGCACCCGTAGTAAAAGAAGACGAATGGAACCTGTTGAGAAATCATTACGACACAGCTTTCTTCTTCAGCAGTAAGGCACTACAACAAACTCATTATGTGAGCATTGAATTGTTACATGTCTTCAGGCAAAGTGATGAAAAATTCATTAAATTGCTTAACAAGGTTCGGGATAATGAAATCGACAACTCTGTAATTGAAGCACTAAATGCAAGATATGACCCTGATTTTAGTTCTGATGAGGCAGGTTATATTATTCTCACAACACACAATGCCAAAGCAAAGCAAATTAATGATTCCAGATTAAGCCATCTCAACAATAAATCGCATACTTTTAAAGCAACTGTTACCGGATTGTTTTCTGAATATAATTACCCAACTGAGTTCGAGCTTGAGCTTAAAATAGGGGCACAGGTAATGTTTGTGAAAAATGACCCTAATCCTGAAAAGAGATATTATAATGGTAAAATTGGCACAATAACCAAAATGCAAAGCAATGTTATAACAGTTGTTTGTACAGGCGATGATGAGCCTATTGAAGTAGAGAAGGTGTTTTGGGAAAAAATGAAATACACGCTTGATAGTGAAAGCAAAGAAATTAAAGAAGCAATTGAAGGCACTTTCGTACAGTTTCCATTGAAACTGGCGTGGGCTATTACCATTCATAAAAGCCAGGGACTAACATTCGAGAATGCCATAATTGATGCTCAGGCTGCTTTTGCTCACGGACAGGTTTATGTAGCGCTTAGTAGGTGTAAAACACTGGAAGGACTGGTACTAAGTTCCCGCATACAACCTAAAAGTGTAAAGCATGATAGTACTATTAATAGTTTTACAAAAAGTGTTGAAGAAAATCAACCTGACAGGAGTCATCTGGAAGCTTCAAAGAAATTGTATCAGCAGCAACTATTAACCGACCTGTTTGATTTTAGTACACTTCAAAGGCATATTTCTTATGCAATTAAGTTATGGCAGGAACATTATGCCAGCTTGCAAAATAATCCGGTTGATGAGTTTACTGAAACAAACAGAAAGTTTGCATCAGAAATTGTAATAGTGTCCAATAAATTCAGAAATCAGTTACAAGTATTATTTACTGAAAACAATGAAATTGAGAACAATATACAATTACAGGACAGGATCAAAAAAGGGGCTGTATATTTTTCAGATAAATTAATGGAAATTCTTGAATCGATAATAATCAATACTGTGGTAGAAACAGATAACAAGGTTGTCAGGAAATCATTAAAAAATGTATTGGATAATATTCAGCAAGAATATTCTTTCAAATTAAAAAGCCTGATTGCATGTAAGAATGGTTTTGCTGTAGATGATTACCTTAAATCCAGAGCTCTTGCTTCAATAGAAGAACCTAAAAAATTAGCAAAAAGAAAAACAGCTGTAACTTCTTCACCTGGAGACAATGATCAAAAGGAATTGTACAGAATACTTAAAGCATGGCGAGATGCAAAGGCTGATGAACTCAATTGGCAGGTTTATAGAGTTATACAGCTTAAAACAATGAATGAAATATGTAATAAACTTCCGTCTACACCTAATGCATTAAAGCTAATAAAGGGTATGGGCAAAGTTAAGATGGAAATGTTTAGTGATGATTTGCTCGACATAATTAATGACTATAGGGATGAACAAAATATTACAATTAAAGATGAAAAAGAGCCGGTTATTCCTGTTAAAATTCCAAAAATAGACACAAAAAGAATAAGTTTCGAATTATGGAAATCGGGAAAGAAAATTAAGGAAATTGCCAAGGAAAGGGGTCTTGCTGTTTCAACAATTGAAGGGCATTTAGCACATTATATTGGTATTGGGGAATTACCCATTGAAGAAATTATGAATAATGAAAAGATAAGTCTTATTTCAGACTATATTATTGATAACCAGAACACCAGCTTATCAAATATAAAAGAGGTTTTAGGTGAAAAAGTGACTTATTCTGAATTGAAATTTGTGTATAAGCATCTAACGCTAATCAATAAAATTAAATAACCTTTTAATATCACTGGTAAAAGTTAAATAGAGTCATTTTACCGAGAATAATCTACTGTTCACCGATTTTTTCTATCCATTAAAAATTATTAATTTATTTTCGCTGCGCAATTAGTATGCTAATTTTATACTGATTTCCTAAAAAATGTTTTAAAAAATAATTCAAAATGAATATTCGTAAAGCACTTATTTCTATTGCTGTTGTTATTGTAGTCATAATTCTTTCAGGTCTGTTGTCAAATTTTTTTATCGATAACAAGAAGCTTCCCGAAACCAGGGAAAAAGAAGAAATATTATTATATGTAAAAGCCGAACCGGTTTTATATAAAGTAAATTATGCAGGTATCTCAGCAACCGGGCGGTTAACTTCGCAGCACGCCGTTGACCTAAGCGCTGAGGTATCGGGGCAGGTATTACAAGGCAATGTACATCTAAAGGAAGGTACCACTTTTAAAAAGGGTGATCTTCTTGTTCACATATTTGATGAGGAAGCAAAGAGCAACCTTAAAGCCAGTAAGAGCCGTTTTTTAAATGGAATAGCAGGGATATTGCCTGATATGAAAATTGATTTTCCAGAAAGTTATAATAAATGGATAAACTTTTTCAATTCTATTAATATTGATAAGCCATTACCAGGGATGCCTGATATTGATTCAGATAAGGAAAAGGTATTTCTTGCAAGCCGTAATATTCTTAACGATTATTTTACTATTCAAAGTGCACAAATCAGGTTATCAAAATATAATATTTATGCTCCCTTTGTTGGTACATTTACTAATGTAATGATGGAAGTGGGCTCGGTTGTTAATCCCGGAAGCAGGATTGCAACAATGATTAAAACCGATAAGATGGAGTTGGAAGTCCCTGTTAGGATTGGAGATATTTACTGGGTAAATATTGGGGATGATGTTGTTGCAAGTACGCAAGACGGATTGCTTAGCTGGAACGGAAAAGTAGTGCGTAAATCTGATTATGTTGACCCCAATTCACAGTCGATAACTGTTTTTGTAGCCATTGAACCTACTAAATCCAAACCACTATATCAGGGGCAATATTTAAAAGCCGTATTCTCTGAAAAAAATCTTGACGGCAGCATGGAAATTCCACGTAACGCTATATTTAACAAGGAGTTGGTTTATACTGTTGAAAATGGAAAACTAGAAATACATAAGGTTGACATACTAAAAACCAACGAAACCTCAGCTTTGATTTCAGGCCTCGAACCAGGCACTATGGTTGTAGTTGAACCTTTGGTAAATGCCCAAAAAGGTACTAACGCTGAAATACTTAATTAATATGAGAAGGCTGATAAGTATATTTGTAAAATACCCCTTTTACGCTAATATCATTATTTTCATAATACTTATTGCTGGTACCATAAGTGTTGTGTCAATGAAAAAATCCTTTTTCCCTGAAATGGCTGAGAAGGATGTTTTTGTTACCGTCTTTTATCCAGGTGCATCTCCAAAGGAAATGGAAGAAGGAATAACAATTAGAGTAGAAGAAGCAATCAGAGGGATTGTCGGGATTAAAGAAGTTACCTCAACCTCTTCTGAAAATGTTTCAAGCGTAAGAATTTTAACAACTGGTGAATACGATATCGATGAAACCTTAATGGAGGTAAAAAATGCTGTTGATGGCATTACTTCATTTCCAGTTGATGCCGAGCGACCTATTGTGTTTAAACAACGGTCATCCACTTTTGCCATTTTCATGGGATTATCTGGGGAGGCTGATAAACTAACTCTTAAAAAGTATGCCGATGAAATTGAGTATGACCTTTATAATTCAGGTATCATGTCTCAAATTACAGTTGGCGGTTACCCGGATTTGGAAATATCTGTGGAAATCTCAGAGGAAAATCTATTACGGTATAATCTTTCATTTGATGAAGTATCAAAAGCAATAGCTCAAAACAATCTCGACATGTCTGGAGGTCAAATCCGATCAGATGTTGAAGAGATAATGATCAGATCAAGATATCGTACTGTTGATCCGGAAGAAATTGAACAAATAATAATCCGGGCAAACCCTGATGGAAGCTTTTTACGTATTGCTGATGTAGGAACAGTAAAAAAACAATTTGCTGATGTTGCCAGTAAGTCATTGATGAATGGCAAGCCTTCTATTTCATTTAATATTAATAAACTTCCTTCCGAAGACCTAAGCGCAATATCGGTCTACTGCAAGAACCTTGTTGCAGAGTTCAATGAAACTCATACCGATGCACAACTTTACGTTACCTATGATTTTCTTCAAATGCTTAAGGGCAGGCTAAATCTTCTATATAGAAATGGAGGTATAGGTCTACTGCTTATTCTAATCATACTAGGTTTATTCTTAAGCCTTAGGTTATCTTTTTGGGTTGCATTTGGGATTCCGGCATCGTTTTTATCGATGTTTATACTTGCTGCAGGATACGGCATTACCATTAATATGATCTCTCTTTTTGGGATGATTCTAGTTATAGGTATTCTGGTTGATGATGGAATTGTAATAGCTGAAAATGTATATACAAAGTTTGAAAAAGGATTGTCACCCAAAAAAGCAGCTATTGAAGGAACAATGGAAGTACTACCTGCAGTATTAACCTCAGTTACCACAACTATAATTGCATTTTCCCCCCTATTTTTCATCGAAGGAAGAATGGAGTTTATGTTTGAAATGGCATTTGTAGTGGTCTTTAGCCTTGCCTTTTCTTTATTGGAAGCATTTTTTGTTCTTCCTGCCCACCTTGGCAGCAATTTTATTCTTAGGAAAAGTCAAAAGCAAAACACTGGTAAAAAAATACGTGATTTATTGGATCGGTTTCTGGGTTTTATGCGGGATAAATTATATGGCAAAACCCTTAACTTTGTAATTAGGTGGAAGTATATTTTCATATTCACTCCTGTTGTTTTAATAATATTAACAGTTGGCCTTTTTGGTGGTGGTTTAATCAAAGCAACCTTTTTCCCTTCTATACCTTTCGACCAGTTTACAGCTGAGATAGCTTTTAAACCCGGATCGGGAGAAGCACAGACTCTGGAGTACGTACAAAAGATTGATGATGCAATTTGGGAAGTAAACGCAGAGCTAAAGGATGAGCTAAGTGATACCGCCGACTTCGTAAATTACACATTTGTTTCAACTGGATCTGCCTTTAACGGTCAGGAAATTGGCTCACACGCTGGTAATGTTTTTGTGCTGCTTCGTGATCTGGAAAATTCAGGAACATCAAGTTTTGAGATTGTATCTAGGGTTCAAAACAAATTAGGACCTCTACCTGAAGCTGAAAAAGTTAAAATTGCTGGTAGACATACATTTGGCACGCCTGTATCAATAAGTTTACTTGGTAAGGATATGGATGAGTTAAATGCAGCAAAGGACTATCTATTAAGAGGCATGAAACAAATCAAAGCCCTAAATAATATTACAGACGTAAATCCGGCAGGTAAGCGTGAAATTCAATTAACACTTAAACCCAAAGCATATTTTTTGGGGTTTAGTCAGGCAAGTCTTACAAATCAGGTTCGTCAGGGTTTCTTTGGTGGGCAAGCCCAAAGGTTACAACAAGGAAAGGATGAGTTAAGAGTATGGGTGCGCTATCCTAAAAGTGATCGTATCAATATAGGGCAACTGGAAAATATGAAGATAAAAACCTTTGCAGGAGATTATCCACTTAGTGAACTTGCCGAATATACAATTGATCGTGGACCTGTAAGTATTAAGCACTTTAATAGTTCACGAGAAGTTAGGGTAGATGCTGATTTGTTGAATCCATATGATGCAGTACCCCCGATTATTGAAAAAATCAAAACCGACATACTGCCGGTTATTGAAGAAACTTACCCGGGCGTAACTGTTGAGTATCAGGGTCAGCAACGTGATTCAAATGAAACCATGGAGCAAATTATTAAATACTTTAGTATTGCATTTGCATTGATGTTTTTGGTAATTGTTATTCATTTTAAATCATTCACACATGGAATTATTATCGTTGCAATGATCCCACTTGCTTGGTTAGGAGCTACCTGGGGTCATGGTATTGAGGGCATACCTGTTTCAATGCTAAGTACATGGGGTATGATTGCCTTATCAGGGGTTATTATAAATGATGCGGTGGTGTTCCTTTCCAAATATAATTCCTTACTTTTAGAAGGCGTTAAAGTACAAGATGCCGTTGTACAGGCTGGTAAAGCTCGTTTTAGAGCGATCGTGCTTACAACTATTACAACCACTGTAGGTCTGTATCCAATTATTCTTGAGAAGAGTTTTCAGGCACAATTTTTAATTCCGCTGGCGGTTGCTTTGGCATATGGTGTATTAATTGGAACAGCCTTTATTCTGATATTTTTCCCTGTATTAATATTAGTATTAAATGATTTTAAACGATTCTGGAAATGGACATTCCGAAATATTAATCTATGGATTAAATTAGGTGATACTAAGTCACTATTAACCGAAGAAGAAATAGCAGCTATCAGGAAATACCCTGAACCTGAAGAGGTTGAAAAAGCAATTATTTTTAGTAAGCGGACAATTGACTAGCCTACTAATTATTTGAAAAAGAAATAAAAATGAAGAATTCAAATGAATATATTCTAATCGTAATGATACTCTTTTTTGGTATCATTACGGTAAATAAGGTAGTTGCACAACAAGAGCTATCGTTGGAAACAGCAGTAATAAAAGGGCTTGAAAATAATTTTCAGGTACGGATATTTGAAGAATATTATAAATCGGCCCAATTGAACAATACCTGGGGTACCGTTGGACGATATCCATCAATATCTTTAGGTGTTAATAGTATAAACCGCTTCGATGACTCACCATCACAACAAAATCCTGATGACAGAAGCGAGTTATATACTAATCGGTTAACACCATATGTTAATGTAAACTGGATTTTGTTCAATGGTTTTTCTGTAAAGATGAATAAAGAAAAACTTGATTTATTGGAAAGATACTCTGCCGGAAATTCTGTTTTAGTAGTTGAAAATACTGTTCAATCAATAATACTTGGTTACTATCTTGCATTACTTGAGCAGGAACGATTGAAAGTATTGGCAGAAGTAAAAGACCTTTCGGGTGATAGGTATAAATATGAAATGATACGTAAAGACATAGGAAGCGCAGTTACATTTGAAGTGCTGCAGGCTAAAAATTCTTTTCTAAGTGATTCAACAAATTATTTGCTTCAAGAGTTAAATGTTCGAAATGCGTTTCTTCGCCTTAATCTATTGTTGGGTGAGCCACCCGAAGTAAGTTTTGTATTGATTGATAGTTTTCAAACCGAAACCTATACTTATAATCTCGATGATCTTGAACAAAAAATGATGTCGAGCAATAAAACATTGGAGAATCAATACGTAAATCAGGAAATCCTGAAGAAGGGTACAGGTATTGCAAAAAGCGCAAGCTATCCGTCCTTGTTGCTAAACGCAGGTACTGATTACAAAAAGGGATGGTACGATTTACCAAAGGACGATAACTATGATAGTTATTCCTTTGATTATTATGCAAACTTTACGCTTAGTTTCAACCTTTTTAATGGGGGAAATACACGCAGGGCTATCCAACAGGCCGGTATTAGTGAACAGGTTGGGCAGTTAGAGATACTGGAAATGAAGCAAACCCTCGCAAACTTGCTGGTAAATCAATACGAGCTTTATGATATACGCAAACAGCTTCTCAATGTTGCCGAGGCTAATATGGAAAGCGCCGAACTAAATATGCAAATTGCCACCGATAAATACCGTAATGGTACTATCAACTCATTTAACTTTCGTGATGTGCAGTTGATATACCTTAACGCAGCACACCGTAAGCTCAACGCCATTTATGATATTATAGACACACATACCGAGTTGTTGAGGTTGACTGGGGGGATTGTGACTGAGAGTTAAAGTGTGAAAGATTTTTTTAAACCGGTATTCATAGTTTATGGATGCCGGTTTTTTTTATAAAACAATCTGTAATACATATGTATTTAATTTCTATATTTGTGGGAGCTAAAACAATATAACTACTTAAACTCAACATACTAAACCAGTTAGTTAATCAGTAATTTTTCTTTCTGTTTTTTTAGGTTGCATATTTTTATTAAACATATAGCATATGAGAAACCTAAAAAAGTGTTTTAGTTGAAGAAATTTAAATTTATAAAACTCTAATTACTGAAATGTTTCATAAAAAAAGCCCCGCATTGTAAGGCGAGGCGGCTTAAATGTTTTCACAACGGAATAATCCTTATTGTGAATTGCTTCGATTAGGAACAAAGGTAATAAAAATATTTAACACTAAAATATTATGAAAAAAATTTTAGGATTGGACTTGGGAACAAATTCTATTGGTTGGGCATTAATAGAAAGAGATTTTACAAACAAAAAGGAAAACACACTTGGTGAGGGCAAAATCTTAGGTATGGGTAGTCGTATTATTCCGATGAGTCAAGATGTGTTGGATAAATTTGGGCAAGGCCAAAGCCATTCACAAACAGCCGAAAGAACTAGTTATAGAGGAGTTAGAAGATTAAGACAACGGGGTTTGCTCCGTAGAGAACGCTTGCACAGAGTATTAAATATATTAAATGCCTTACCGGTGCATTATGCTGATAAAATCGATTTTCAAAATAAAAAAGGTACAGTTTATAAATAATAGTTGAGGTTAAGCTCAATTATAAAGAAACTGAAAACAAAAAATTTGAATTTCTTTTCAAAGATAGTTTCAATGAAATGGCAGATGAATTTGAACAAACTGGTCAAGAAACCAGAATACCATATGATTGGACTATATATTATC
>FUWD013231509.1_pt1 | contig 14040 bp, 17 predicted proteins | sample 1063281 | NCBI WGS metagenome assembly FUWD01 (sample SAMEA79048168, study PRJEB19326) | metagenome | biome: marine | reverse complement strand
AATCTGTTGAAGGTTTTGGTATTGCGTATGTAGAAGCTGCTCAATACGGTGTGCCTTCTCTTGGGGGTATAGATGGTGGTGCAGCAGATGCTATTGAACATGAAAAAACAGGTTTGATCTGTGATGGTAATGAATTTGATGGAGTATATTCATCAATTAATTCGATGTTAGAAAATAATAAATTCCTAGAATACGGTAAAGCAGCCAAAGACAATTCTATTAAATTTAACTGGGACAAAATTATTGAAGAATATAAAAAAATTTTAAACTAAATTATTTATTCATAATTTTAAATATAGCAGGCAGGCAAAGTACAATAATTATCAATCTAAAAAAGTGATGATAGCTAATGAATATAGGGTCAATCTCATAAGCATAACTAATTATAACCATCTCATGAATGCCACCAGGAGCAAAACTTAAGAAAGCATTAAGAAAATCAAATCCTAAAATTAAACTTAATAAGTAAGCAAATAAAAGTGAAATCGAAATTAATATTCCACTAATAACTACTCCATGAAATAGATAATGTAATAATTCTTTAATTGTTAGTCCATTCAAACGAGTTCCAAGTGCAGTCCCCAACAAAATAAATATTATATTAATACCTAAATCAGGAAATCTAGCTGAAATTATTTCTGTAGTGTAAAAAAAACCAGACACAAACATTCCGCTTAGTAAAGTTGGTGATGGCACTTTTATTTTCTTTAATAATAATGAAAATAAATACGATAAAATTATCAACGCTCCAATTTGTGTTACAAAGTTAAGATCAAAAAAATAATCTTTATTCATTGTGTCTAATTTGGCTTTTCCTAGATTAAAATTAAAAAAGAAAGGTACGAAAGATACAATAAATATAACTCTTGTTGCTTGAGTGATAATTACTTTTTGATGTTCATCAGTGTTTTTGATTTCATCTAAAGTTGAAACAATTGGCATGAAGGCACCTGGTAGTGCAGCTAAAATTGCTGTTATCTTTTTAAAGTTACAAATCTTTATTAAGTACAAACTGACCAAAAATGTACTGGTAACAACAAACAAGATCATTGCTAATGATGAATAGATCCATAAATTTACTTTATAAAGAAGCGTTGCATTAAAGGTTCCACCAAGAATAATTCCAATAATTAAAAAAATAGGATTTAAAAGTTTTTTTGAGAACTTTAGTTTAACTTTTGTAAATGAGAAAAAAAAATTTAAAAATAATGCACCTAGCAACCAAGGCAATGGTAAATTCAACTTATAGGCGATAAAACCCCCAATTGCACCAATCCCTACACTTTTAAAAGTATCATTTATATTCTTTAAAAGATTATTCATTTCTTTTTAAATTAAAATTTTAATTACTAAAGTTTCCTGTAGCATAATTTTTACGAAGGTATAGTTTTTGTTTTTTTAATAAACAATTTAATTAATTAACGGAGAATAAAATGATTAATAAATTATCAAAAATAATACTTGCGGTATTTACTTACTTTACTTTATCAGTAAGTTCTTTCGCATTCGAAGCTAGTAACCCACAATGTATAGCTCCAGCAAACGCAGGTGGTGGATGGGACTTTACATGTAGATCTGTTGGAAAAACTTTACAAGATCTAAAATTAATTTCAGGTTCAATGGAAGTAACTAATATGGCCGGTGGTGGTGGTGGAGTTGCTTATGCTGAAGTAGTAAATAAAAGAGGAAATGACAACAATTTAATCGTTGCTGCTTCATCTGCTACAGCTACAAGATTAGCACAAGGTGCTTATCCTGGAAATACTATGGATCAAGTAAGATGGCTTGGTTCAGTTGGTGCTGATTATGGGATTATTGCAGTTTCAAAAAACTCAACAATCAAAACATTGCCAGAGTTATTAGCTCAAATTAAAAAAGATCCAAAATCAATTACTGTTGCAGGCGGTTCTGCTGTTGGTGGTTGGGATCATTTAAAAGTTTTAATCGCTGCTAAAAAATACGGAATTGATGATGTAAGACAAATCAAATACGTATCTTTTGATGGTGGTGGAGACGCTGTAACTCAACTTTTAGCTGGAAATGTTCAAGCTTTTACAGGTGATGTTTCTGAAGCAAAAGGTTTTGTAGATTCAGGAGATATTAAAGTGCTTGCTGTTCTTTCTGCAGATAGATTGCCTGGTGAATTTTCATCATTCCCTACTGCTAGAGAGCAAGGTATTGATGCAATCGGTGCTAACTGGAGAGGTTTCTACGTTCCAGGTGGAATGTCTGATGATGCATACAACTACTGGGCAAATGCAATCTCGAAAATGTACGATACTAAAGAGTGGAAAGAAACTATGAGTAGTAGTGGTTTAGCTCCATTAGATTTAAGTGGTGATGAATTCCAAAAATTTGTCGCAGCATCTGTACAATCAATTCAAGATCTTTCAAAAGAAATTGGATTAATTAAATAGTCAATTATTACATTGGGGTATTAATATTTTAATACCCCAATACTTTTTTATATTATGGGCGAACGTGCTTTTGGAATAATTTCTTTTATTATAGCTTGTGGCTACGTTTATGTTGCAAGTCTTACAGAGTTAAGTTTTATATCAGATCCAGTAGGTCCAAAACAATTCCCTTATATTCTGGGTTTTTTCTGGGGACTGTCATCCCTACTCATTATTTTTCAACCAGAGTTTAAACCAAAGTGGCCTAGTTTTTATAAATTTTTAGAAATAATTATTGTAACGATTGTTCTAATTGCTTACGCTTATGCCTTACCAGTAGTTGGTTTTGTCATCTCTACATTAATTGCAACATTTATTTTGGCGTGGCGATTAGGTGTTGAAATGTTTAAAGCTCTAATTTTTGGTTTTGCTGTATCTTTTACTATTTACTTTTTATTTCACAGCATACTAGGTTTATCGTTAGCAAGAGGAGTGTTTGGATTTTAATGGAAACTATAAATTTTTTATTTGATGGTTTTAGTGTTGCATTTACAGTTCAAAACATCACTTTAGCATTAATTGGTTGTTTTCTTGGAACAGTATTTGGTGCTCTACCAGGTTTGGGGCCAGCTAATGGAGTTGCAATTTTAATTCCAATTTCTTTTTCATTGGGTCTGGATGCTGCCTCATCAATGATCTTATTAACCAGTGTTTACTATGGCGCAATGTATGGAGGTAGGATTTCCTCTATTCTAATTAATATACCAGGAGATGAGCCGGCTTTAATGACTACATTGGATGGGTATCCAATGACGCTGAAAGGTCGAGCTGGTGAAGCATTAACATTAACGGGTATTGCTTCATTCTTTGGTTCAATCGTTGCAACAATTGGTCTTATGATTTTAGCTCCCCAACTTGTAAAAATTGCTCTTTTATTTGGACCTGCAGAATACTTTGCTTTGTTTGTTATGGCTTTTGCTACATTGGGTGGTGTTAGTTCTAATAATAAAGCTAAAACTATTTTAGCCTCAGCGTTGGGTTTAGCTATTTCAACAATTGGTATTGATGGGCAAACTGGAGTTCCAAGATTAAGTTTTGGTAATGTTCACTTTTATGATGGAATAGATTTCTTAGTTGTAATTGTTGGTATGTTTGCAGTATCTGAAATTTTTATCTTTATTGAAAACAAAGATGTAGATGCAAAGAAAAAAAAGAAAAATATCATCATCACAACAATTATTCCAAAATTTAAAGTTATTGTAAAAACATTTCCTTCAATGGTGCGAGGTTCTTTACTGGGATTTTTTGCTGGAATTCTACCTGGTGCTGGTGCATCTCTTGGATCTTTTATTGCTTATACCTTTGAAAAAAAGGTTTCAAATAAAGATGACACTTTTGGCAAAGGAGATGAAAGAGGTGTTACGGCTCCTGAAGCTGGAAATAATGCTGCCGCAGGTGGCGCTCTAGTTCCAATGTTATCTCTGGGGGTTCCCGGATCTGGAACCACTGCTGTATTACTTGCAATGCTAATGACTATGAATATTACCCCTGGTCCATTACTGTTTAAAAATAATCCTGATGTAGTTTGGGGTTTAATTGCAGCTCTATTTTTTGCTAACTTTATTTTACTTATTCTAAATATTCCAATGGTTAGAATGTTTACAAGAATTCTATTATTACCACCAAAATATTTAATGCCGATTGTTGCAATGATTTCATTTGTTGGAATTTATGGAATTTCAGGATCAAGTTTTGATCTTTTATTAATGATCTTTTTTGGATTGTTTGGATGGTTGCTTAGAAAATTAAATATACCTCTGGTGCCTGTAATTATGGGTGCAATCTTAGGAAATTTAATGGAGACTAATCTTAGAAGAGCCCTGACCATCAGTGATGGTAACTGGATGTATTTATTTGAGTCTAAAGTTGCAATTATAATTTGGCTTATAACAATAATTGGGTTTGTTTTACCTTTAATTTTTGGAAAAAAAATAACTTCAGAAATTGAAAAATTTAAGAAAAAAAAATCTTAATCTAAAATATTAACAATTTTTTCAAATACATTATTTGCACTTAATTTTTCTAAATCAGAAACTTGAATTGCTTTAAAGCTATCTCTTTCAATGCTCACCTTGTATGCAGTTGTGTGTTTACCAAATAAAGCTAGTCCTTTTATGCCAAGGTGTGCGGAGATATGAGCAGGACCCGTATCATTTGCAACCACAAATGAACTTTGTTTAATCAAACTTGCTAGCTGAGTAATATCCAGGGCTTTATTTTGATCTAAGATTGAAACTGCATTAATATTTTTTGCATCATTAATTTCTGAAGGACCAGGCGCCACAACTACTTTAATTTGTTCACCATATTTATTTTTAATTAACTCTATTAGTTCATTATAATGAGGCCATTTTTTATGAGTTAGATGAGCTGAACAAAAAGGAAATAAGACAATATATTTATCTAATTTAAACTCTTCTTTAATATTATCAATATTAGTGGCTGCCCAACTAAAGTTTGGCTTTATTGTATGTTGGGTTTTAATTTCAGAAGTTTTTAGTTGGTGGTCAAATCTATCTAGAACTGGATTTTTATCAAACTCCTCTTTTGAAGTATTACGTGGTAAAGTTGTCTCCGAACTAGACCAGGTATTATAATTTGCTTTTGGAAATAAAATATTTTTATAAAATTTTGTTCTAGATGAGTTTTGTAAATCATAAACTTTTTGAAATTTTTTCTTTTTTAAAGTTCTCATTAACATATATAAATAAATTAGATTAAACTTTGATAGGCGTTTATCTAAGATAACATTATGAACGAATGGGTTTTTTCTAAATAATTCAAAATACGGTTTTGTAGTTAATATATGTATTTGATCTTGTAGGTGATTTTCAGAAATATCTTGAATTGCCCCACTGGCTTGAGCTATATCTCCTAAAGAACCATGTTTGATAATTAAAATATTAGACATATTTCTAACAACTTAACATAGTATAAATTTTTATGAATAAAATTCTAGTTGAAGTATCTGTGGGTGAGCTTTTGGATAAAATTTCTATTTTAGAAATTAAACAAGAAAAAATTAAAGATCGAGAAAAAGTAAAATTTATCAATGATGAGCACAGTATTCTAAAAGATCAATTAGACAACAATGTAAAATCTGATGAAAAGCTTAATGCCCTTTTTCAATCTTTAAAAGATATTAATGCAAAATTATGGGTAATTGAAGATGACAAGCGGTTATGTGAAAAAAATTCAGATTTTACTGAAAAGTTCATAAAACTTTCAAGAGATGTTCATTTTTTAAATGATGATCGTGCTAAAATTAAGTTGGAGATGAACAATCACACAGGTTCTAAAATAAAAGAAATTAAAGAATACACCTCTTATTGAAAACTATATTTTTTTTCTAAATATTTTATTAAGTTGTGAATGATAAAAGTCATAAACAAATAAATTCCACCCGCTAGAAGAAATACCTCTAAAGGTTTATAAGTGGTTGATACAATATGCTTAGCAACACCTGTAATATCCATTAGTGTTACTGTGCTTGCAAGGGATGTGCCCTTCATCATTAATATAATTTCATTACCATAAGCAGGTAATGATTGTCTAATCGCAACGGGAATTTGAATTTTATATAAAATGATTTTATTAGATATACCAAGACTTTTGCCTGCCTCTATAATCCCAGGTTTTATCGTTTGAAAAGCAGATCTTAAAATTTCTGAAGTATACGCCCCCGTGTTTAAAGCAAATGCAATAATTGCACACCAATAAGGTTCTTTTAAAATAACCCAAAAGAAAGTTGATCGAAGCCACTCAATTTGTCCAAGACCAAAATAAATTATAAATATTTGAACTAATAATGGCGTTCCTCTAAATAGATAAGAATATCCGTAAGCAAATTTATTAATAAATGGGTTTTTATTTAATCTTAATACTGCAAATAAAAATCCAATAAATAATCCAATAATTAACGATATAGATAATAATTTTAAAGTGACCAACGCTGCACTAAGGAGTTTTGGTAAGCTAATGATCATTAAATCTAAATCCATTAAAAGCCCCTACTGTATTTAGCTTCAAGTCTATTAATCAGTTTCATGCTTATAAATGTTAAGATTAAATATAATACTGCTGCAAAAGAATAAAAGAATAGCGGATCTCTTGTTGAACCTGCAGCGATATAAGATTGTCTCATGATCTCAACTAGACCTGTGACCGATATTAATGATGTGTCTTTTAATGTAATTTGCCAAACATTACTTAGGTTTGGAATGGCTAGTCTTAACATTTGTGGCAAAATTACTTTTAAAAAATAAATATGCTTTTTTAAACCTAAAACTTTACAGGCTTCAAATTGACCTTTATCAATTGATTGGATTGCACCTCTAAACACTTCAGTTGAGTAAGCGCCCGATATAATGCCAATTGCAACTGAACCCGTCATAAATGCATTGATCTCTATATATTCAAAGTAGCCAAATATTGATGCAACATACATAATTGCACCACTTCCACCAAAGAATAAAAGATAAATTACCAATAACTCTGGCACTCCTCTTATTACTGTTGTGTAAGTATTTCCAATAAAATTTAAAAATTTATTATTCGATAATTTAAGGGGTGTAAAAATTAATGAGAATAAAAAACCAATTAACATTGCAGCAATTGCTACTGTGATCGTCATTAGAGTTGCATAAAACAACTCATCGCCCCAGCCTGTTTTTCCGAAAGTTAAAAGATCCATATCGAAAGGGCGACTAAATTAATAGCCGCCATTTCAAAATATTAATTACATAGAAGCGTCAAAGCCAAAATGCTTGATCGCTAATTTGCTAATGATACCCTGTTTTCTAGCAGTGTTAATTGCTTTGTTGAAATCTTTAAGGAGCTGAGCATCTCTTTTACCGATTGTATTATCTCCGCCTTGTCTAATTCCAACACCAACACCATTACCAAAAGCACCACCTGAAAAAGTAGGTCCAACTAATGTTACTGGTTTTCCTGATTTGTCCGCATAATCAGTAAAGGCAACTGCTGCAGCTAATGCAACATCACATCTACCAGAAGTTAAGTCTAGATTTACTTCATCTTGAGTTTTGTAAGTTCTAACATTTACCTTACCTACATCACCAGACTCTAAAAAGTTTTGGTGAATAGTTCCAGTTTGTGTGCAAACTGTTTTACCAGCAAGAGCAGCAGTTAAAGTTTTAAGAGTTTTTTTAACATCGCTACCACCTAAAGTTAAATTAATACCTTCGGGTGTGTCCATACCTTCTAAACTTGAACCTTTCATTACTGCAAGAGCCGCTACTTCATCAGCATAACCTTGTGAGAAAGTAATTGTCTTTTGTCTTTCAACGGTAATTGACATACCTGCCATGATCGCATCAAACTTTCTCATTAACAAAGCTGGAATCATTCCATCCCAATCTTGTTCAACGATAGTACACTCATGACCCATGATAGTGCAAAGTTCTTTTGCTAACTCAACCTCAAAACCAATAAGATTACCTGAGGCATCCTTAGAGTTCCAAGGTGGGTAAGCACCTTCTGTTCCGATTTTTATTGTATCAGAATACGAATTTCCAATTAACAATAAAGAAGCAAGAACAGTTAAAATTGTTTTTTTAAATATATTCATTTTTTTCTCCTTATAATTATTAAGAATTATTTCACAAATTTAATAATTTAAAAAGAAATTTAGTGATTAATTGACGATGAAAAGTTCCAAGAACAATCAAAACTTGGTATATAAACCCTATCTAAAGTTGTATTGCCAAAATTCTTATTAAAAACATCAAGCCATTTTTTAACTTGTTCTGGTTTTTTATCTTGACTGCCGACTTGTGCAGTAATTACCCCACTTGGTTTTAGTATTCTAATTAAAGTATCCATATTTTTTGCAGCAAGATCGATACAAAACTGATCATCATTAAGGTCTACAAAAATTTTATCGTATTTATCATCTTCAACTGTCTTGATACTTTCAAATGCATCGCCCCAAACACATTTAACTGAATTTTTTTCTGTTGATTTGTTAACAATACTTCCTAAGTGTTTATTGCAAACTTCAACAACTTCAGGATCTAGTTCATACCAATCAATAAAATCAAAACCTTTAGAAATACATTCTCTAGCAACTCCTCCATCACCTCCTCCAATGATTGCCGCAGTCCCCATATCTTGATTTAATTTTAAAGCAGCATTTACAAATGTTGAGCTATATAAAACTTCATCATTCGTTGCGACTTGAATTTCGCTGTCTATAAAAAGTGATTTACCAAATTGTTCTAAATCTAATATTTCAATATGTTGACCTACTTTAGATTTAAAATCTTCTAAAACTTCTTTTACAACATAAGATTTTTGAAGCCCAGCTGAGCTATAAATATCATGGTATAAAGATTTTGTATCTCTATCAAATTCTTTTTTAACAATTCTTTTATGTTTAAATTCTTTTTTAACAATATCGAGTGCAATTGATGGGTTAATTTTTCCACAGGTAAAAAAATCAAAACTAATAATCCCTTTTTCAGGAAATGTATGAAAGCTAATATGACTTTCTGCTAATAAGGCCAGTATAGTGAAACCTTGTGGTTTAAACTTATATTTAGAAATTTCAAGAATAGTAACATCTGCAGCTTTTGCAATTTTTCGAATTACATTCTCATAGACAGAAGGGTCATATTCTCGAGTAGTGCCTATGATGTCTAAAGTTATATGTTCGCCTACTTTAATCATAAAAATTATCTTCTCCTATAATTTTCTATTAATATTTAACTAGAAAAGTTTTATATACATGTAAGAATAATTTTCAACACTTAATCATTTTTTATCATAATCTGCACACGTATGAATTGATCTACTAAATTATAATCAATAAAATTTATCATTAACTAATTTTGCAAAAGCACTAGCGCCTAATTTAAGGTTTGCTTTCCAATCATTATTAGCATTCTCATCTGCATTATCAGATATAAATTTAAAACATTTAAATTCTATATTTTCCAACTTACAAACTTTAGCAATAGCATAAGCCTCCATATCAACAGCGTCTACTTCCATATCTATTTTTTTATTAACAAAGCTATCTCCCGTTCCACAAGAATAACCCTTTTTTGAAGTTATTATTTCTTTAACTTGGTCAAAAGGTGTTTCTCCTAATTCGAAATCTAATCCCCTAACATCCATATCCCTTTGATAAAATTTAGTGCATTCGATGATTCCTTTTAACTGAGTATTAATTGCTCCTGCTGTACCATAATTAATAATTAATTTTGGTTTATGAATATTAATTAGTCTTAACGTATTGTATGTGGCATTAATTTTACCAACGCCCACATGTTTAAAATAGTCCAATCCAACTGTTTCTTCTTTAATTGCTGCAAGGAATAATTTGTCCATAGATTTTTTTAATCAAAGATATAAATATATTAAATATATGAATTTAAAAGATTATATTCGATCAATACCTGATTATCCAAAAAAAGGAATTTTATTTAGAGATATTACAACTTTAATTAAAGACGAAAATGCATTTGAAGAATGTATTAATCAAATAATCGTACGATCTAAAAATTATAAAATTGACAAGATTGCTGCAATTGAATCAAGGGGGTTTGTCTTTGCTTCTGCAGTTTCTTATGTGCTTAAAAACCCTTCATAATGTTTCGAAAAAAAATAAACTACCAGCAGAAACATACTCTGTTGATTTTGAATTGGAGTATGGCAAAGCAACAATTGAAGTTCACAAAGATTCAATTGATAAAAACGATTCTATTTTGATTATAGATGATTTAATTGCAACTGGTGGTACCGCCGAAGCTGCCGCTCAACTTGTTGAAATTTCAGGTGGTAAAGTTGCAGCATTTGTTTTTGCAATTAATCTTTTTGATTTAGGGGGTACTGATAAATTAAAGAAAAGTGGATATAAAATAGAAAACTTAATGGATTTTCCTGGTCACTAATAATTTAAACTTGTGGCCTATACCAAGATTTTTTACCCAACATCGAGTTAAGCAATCCTAAAAGTCTCATTATATAAATTTTTTCCTTAAATTTATTATTGGTTATAAAATAATAAAAAAATTTAATTGAAGAGTTGGTTAGAATAGGAAAGCTTGTTAAAAAAGCTTTTAGATAGCCATAGTGTTTTTTCTTAAAATAAAATTTTGACCACATCCAGTGCCAATTTCTTGAGAATTCAATTTCATTTTCATGACTAGCCGAGTGAGACTTACCTCCTAAATGATTAATTTTTGCTTTTTTTGCTACATATATTTTATTATTTTCCTTTTTTTGTCTTAGACATAAATCATCATTTTCTAAATATAAGAAAAAGTTTTCATCAAAATAAATATTTTCGGAAAATTTTTTTTTATTTATTAGCATGGCGTATCCATCAACTGAGTCTACACTTAGACAATCAGGATTATCATTTGTTATTCTTTTATTATTAATTTTATAATTTGGGTATTTTACATCATCAGATATTGGTGCCAAAATTGAATAATCATTAAATTTTGATGATAAAGTAATCAATTCATTTATGGTATTTTCATAAAACTTAACGTCAGGATTAATCACAAAGGCATAATCCGTTTTACAGAATTTAATTCCTTTATTATTTGCTGATCCCATGCCGCTATTTTCTTGAACAATAACATTAATTTTTGAATATTTTTCCTCAAGTTCTTTTTTTAGTTCTTCGTTATTAGAATTTTCAATAATAATTATATTAGAATCTTTTGGTAAAGATTCTATACATTCATGAATTATATATTCACTTTTAAATGTAACGATAATAAATGTTATGTTATTTAAGCTTAATGTCATTATTGAAGTAAATTATTATATACTTACTATATCGATTATTATAAATAAAATCATGCAGAAAATAATAGTAACTGGTGGGCTTGGGTTTATTGGTAGCAATCTAATTGAGTTATTAATCCATAAAAAATTCAAAGTTATAAATATAGACAAGGTTACTTATTCATCTAATTTTTATAATACAAAAGAATATAAAAAAAATCCAAATTACAAATTTATTAAATGCGACCTAAACAATAAAAATAAGCTTAGTAAGATTATTTTTAAATATAAGCCCATTGGTATTTTTAATCTAGCTGCAGAAACTCATGTAGATAGATCCATAGATGGTCCTGAAAGTTTTATTAGAAGTAATATCTTGGGTGTTTTTAATTTACTTGAGATTTTTAGAAAATATTCAAAAATAAATAAAAAAACTAAGTTAATACATATTTCTACAGATGAGGTTTATGGAGATATATTAAAAGGTAGATCTCATGAAAACTTTCCTTACAAACCTAGCTCACCCTATGCTGCTAGCAAAGCTGCATCGGACCATCTGGTAAGCTCATATGTTAGAACATACGGAATTCCCGCAATAGTCACTAATTGTTCAAATAACTATGGGCCAAAACAACACCCTGAAAAACTTATTCCAAAACTAATTTACAATATCTTAAATAATAAAAGTTTACCCATTTACGGTAATGGGAAAAATTCAAGAGAATGGATATATGTTGAGGATCATTGTGAGGCATTAATTAAAGTTTTTAAAAAAGGTAAAATTGGTGAATTTTATAATATTGGTTCAAACAAAAATCTAAATAACCTTGAAATTACTAAAGCTTTAATAAAAATTGCTAAAAAAAATCATTCTATTGGCTCAAATGTTAAGATTCAATTTGTTAAAGACCGACCAGGTCACGATATAAGATACGCTCTTGATAGCAAAAAAATAATAAAAAGTTTAAAATGGAAGACAAAAGTAAGTTTTGATAAAGGTTTAGAGAAAACATTTTTATGGTATCTTCATAATAATAACTACTACAAATCTATTTCTAAAATAGATATTGTTAAAAGACTTGGTACGAAATGATTAAAAAAGGAATAATTTTAGCAGGTGGAATGGGTACTAGAATGAGTCCCTTAACAAAAGCTGTTAACAAACAACTTTTGCCTATCTATGATAAACCTTTAATTTTCTATCCGCTTTCAATCTTGATGCTGGCAAAAATTAAAGATATTTTAATTATTGTAAATAAAGGTCAGCTAAATCAATATAAAAAATTAATACCTAATGGAAATAATTTAGGAATTAAGATTACATATATAGAGCAAGACAAGCCAAGAGGGTTACCTGATGCCTTTGTATTGGGTGAACAATTTATTGGTAAAGATAATGTTGCAATGATTCTTGGAGATAACTTTTTTTATGGTCAAAATCTAACCTCGAAGCTACTGGAGTGTGCGAAAATTAAAGATGGTGCTAAAGTTTTATTACATAGCGTTCAAACACCTGAGTTATTTGGTGTAGCTAAGGTTGATAAAAATAACAAAATTATACAATTAAAAGAAAAACCAAAAAAGTTTATCTCTAATCATGCTATAACTGGGTTATATTTTTTTGATAACAAGGTTGTGCAATACTCAAAAAAACTAAAGCCTTCTAAAAGAGGTGAAGTGGAAATTATTGATTTATTACTAAAATATAAAAAAATTAACAAATTATCAGCAGATTTTATTGGTCGTGGTGGAGCTTGGCTGGATACAGGTTCTATTGATGATTATTATAAAACAATTGCATTTGTGCAGGCAATTGAAAATAGACAAGGATTTAAAATTGCTTGTATTGAGGAAATTGCATTCACCAATAAGTGGATAAGTAAAAAAGAAATTGTGAAATCAATAAATTTTTATGGTAATTGCAACTATTCTAAATATCTAAAAAATTTAATTTGATGTTAAAAAAAATAGTTATCACTGGTGGTCATGGAAGATTTGCCCAAATTCTTAAAAGAGACAATAAAAAATTAAATATCCTCTACCCAAATAAAAAAGAATTAAATGTCCTAGATATCAATTCTATAAAAAGATACTTAAAAAAAAATAAACCACAATACTTAATTCATGCTGCTGCACTTTCTAGACCCATGAATATTCATGATAAGCAAATATCTAAAAGTATTGATTTAAATATAATTGGAACATCCAATATTGTTAAGATTTGTTCTGATTTTAAAATTAAACTTATATATTTTTCAACAGGCTATGTTTATGAAGGAAGAGTTGGTAATTATAAAGAAACTGATCCAGTTTTACCTGTTAATAATTACGCATGGTCAAAACTAGGTGGGGAGTGTGCTGTTGCTATGTACAAACATTCATTAATTTTAAGAATTACTATGTGTGAAAAACCTTTTTTACATGAGTATGCTTTTCACGATATCAATGCTAACTTTATATTTCATGAAGAGGTTGTAAAAATTATACCTAAAATTTTAGATAAAACAGGAGTTCTAAATATTGGTGGTAAAATTCAATCTATTTATTCATTTGCTAAAAAAACAAACAAAAATGTTAAAAAAAAATCTGGTAAAAAACTATTCCCTAAAAATGTTTCGATGAATGTTGGAAAATTAAATAAAATTATGAAATGGTAGCGGGAAGTGGAATCGAACCACTGACCTCAGCTTATGAGTCCTGCGCTCTAACCGACTGAGCTACCCCGCCACTTAATTATCGTTGATTTATATAGATTTTATTTTAGTGCAATCAAGTATTATCAATAAGATTATTTTATAGTAGCTATAAGAGTTGAAAAAAG
>FUWD013250173.1_pt4 | contig 14048 bp, 26 predicted proteins | sample 1063281 | NCBI WGS metagenome assembly FUWD01 (sample SAMEA79048168, study PRJEB19326) | metagenome | biome: marine | reverse complement strand
TGCATTTTGGTTTCCTTTCGTTGTCATTGCATTAGAAAATCTTATCGATGAAGTGGCAAACCCCTTACCCGAAAGCAAGAGGCAGCGGTGGGACTAAGGAATGGTAACTTCCCAGCCGTTTTCAACCTTTACAACATTTCCTGGAAGTTGATAACCGAAGTCAAAGCCTTGCTCTAATTTCAGCATTGCATTGACTGTAGCAGCATAAGAACACTCGTCAGCGATTTCCTGTGTCGAATAAGTTCTCCATCCAACTTTACAGCCAGACCTTTGACTAACAAAGTCCTGTTCTGAATAGTTGATTTCTTTCCATTCAGCCATAGGAACGGTTTCGACAAGATTGTCTGCCGCATCTATTTCATGATATTTCATATTCATTTCCCACCTCCTTCATTTTTATTATAACATAGATGTAGTTGCGTGTCAAACTTATGTGTGTTATAATGTAAATGTAGGAGGTGAAAAAATGACGAAACAAAGAGCATATGCAAAAGCCCAAGAGTTGGGTGCAACCATTGAGGATGATGGATGCGTTCTTCATGTTTCAATTCATAACATCTACAGAAAGGCAGAGAAATGAAAATAAATACAAAAGTTCAATGCGTTGAATGTGAGCGTGAGTTCGACTTGGTAATTTTGGCTGAAGCTGATGAGTGGTATGAAGGTCACGATTGTGAGGATAGCTAATGGCTGACTATGACCAACTAAAAAAAGTGATGTATAAAGAATGGGAAAGGATAGATGGCGAGCGAGGCGCGTGGATGAAAACAGCAATTGACGAAGCCGTTCCTACTCGCACCAAAGACATAAAAGCTCAATGGGTGCAAATGCCATATGAGTTTTGTGATGCGTGGCAAGACAAATGTGGAATTATGTCCATGTCTATGATAAACGATTCCCAAATTCTTGCCATAGAATATCCATCTCGCTCAGACGCGAAACAAGAGTCCTGCACAATTGAACAATTGATGTTGGTCGATTTGTATCTATACATTGAAGGACAATATGTATGCGCTCACCGAGAGATAACAGAACAGAAAGAGGAATACTGATGAACAAATCTAAAAACTATGAAGTGACAATTTGGGCTAATGGATTTAGACAATGGCATGCTAAGGCAGAATTTTATCCAGCACTTGGCAACACCAGCGAAGCCGACAAAATAGTAGGCAACGCTCTAAAAATGATGAAGCGAAATCTGAAGCGAACGATTGAGTATCACGACAATGCAAGTCCTGACTATAGATTCAAATGGGAAGTTTGTGCAAACACCACCACACCAGAAACACACACGCTTAGAAGTATCACAATCAGAGAAGTAGGATACCCAGTTAACGCCGAGAAATAACAAAACAGAAAGGAGAATATTGATGAGCAAGACAGCGTATTTTATGACTGACGAACAAGCGGAAATGCTGGCAGAATTATTAGCAGACAAACTTGAATTGGTTTTACTCAAGGCGGATTCCAAATTTTATGAAACCATGAAGCCTGTCCATGAGACATTAACAAGAAGTTGGACTTGGAACACTGATAAGGAGGTCGCGAAATGACAACTCATAAACTACAAGCCACACCCTGCTATCAATGCGAAATCATAATATGGGTGAATCCCAAATATACAAATGTTTTATGTTCTGACTGCGAGGATGGGTTTACCGAATGGTTCTCTGAACAGATGATACAACTTGGGTAGTTGTCAAGTGTGTGATTATGTGTTACAATGTGAATGTAGGAGGTAAAAAAGATGGGTGGCAATATGATGTGCAATTTCTGCTGTGAATACCGCGAGTGTTTCGATGTGATTCACAAAAATGCGAAATTGAAATTTGGCATGTGCTATCGCTGTGCATACAGTTACAACGGCACAAATGTTTGGCGTGTGTTAAACGATGAAAGGATGAAAGAAAATGAAAAACAAAATAGCTAATGATACAAAATCAAGTTCAACTGACAAAACGATTGTCGCGTGGAATGGTGAAACCTACAAGGGCGTTGGTGCTTATTATAAACGCATCTCCGCAATAGCTGAGTTTGAACATTTTGCAGATGAAGAAATAATTCGCTTGGCGGTTTTTGCGTGGAATGAGTCGCAGACACTTACCGATGAAGAATTGATTGATTTGGCGGTGACTGAGAGATTGTCGTTCGTGACTGAATGTGAATCAGAAGCAAAATTTGCTGAAAAAGTGGTTGATTCGAGTGGGTTCGGAGGCTTGCCCAACTGGGTGAAGATTGATTATCAAGCAACTTGGGACACCGAGCTACGCTTTGATTATTTTTGCTATGACATTATTACAATTGACGGCATTTACAAGAAATACTTCTGGTCAAATAACTACTAAGTGAGGACACAAAATGGACAAGCTGAAATTAGACATTGACAACTTGGGCGAACTGATAAAACAAACCTTCGCCTTACGCCGTGAAACACTTGAAGCAATAAGTGTTCTGTGCAAGAATGACCATCCCACCTTCCCAACGGTGCAAACCGAGGTGATGGAAAAGGCGGTTCTGTTGCACGAACAATCGCAAGAGATAAACAGGATGATGATTCAGCGAAAATTTATGAAGTCAAAAAGGGTGAAGTGTGAGTGCGGTAATTTTCTTTCCCCATAAGGTTCATTCTGCAAGCGACTGGCGTGGTTGATTTTGACCGCCCAGTCGTTTTACTAAACTACTGCTATGCCCGTCTATCAAATAACGATTACAATTCCAATGTCCATCAGCGGTGACAATGAGAAAGATGCTGAGGAACAAGCTGCCTACAAAATGTTTGAGCGACTGCAAAGGTCAATCCCAATGAGAGAAATTACAGCAAAAGTCGAAGGACAAACCAGCTTTTTTTGAGACACCTGCGCCGATTAGATTTGCCAAGGATTTGACTGTCCGATTGAAATGACTGGCGCATTGCCAATTGGCGCTCTGCCTGATGCAAGTTCGGTCATTGCCCACACCAACGCATCCATCCTGTCAGGTGAAGTGCCATCTTCAGGTGTCCATCCAGTCATCTGCGCCTCAAGGTCTTGTAGCCCATACACATGCCTAACTTTGCCCTGTTCATACAGTGCAGCAATCGGCTCTGCTCGTTGAACCTTACCCCTAGAAGCTGTAACCATTTTGAATGAGATGTTTTTGTCTATCTGTGCAATAACGGCTTTCACCATATCTCCGCCAAAGTTTTTCTCGGCGACCAATTTGTCGGCTGAAAATTCGTTGTATGCGCCGACTGCCCTTGATGCCCAACCTTGAGGTGTAAGTTTGCACGACCTATCGGCAAGCACATAATAGAAACCATCAATTCCTTTACCTGCCACAACAATTCCTTGTTCGTCATTGCCTTCACCATCACCGCCCGATGGGTCAACGGCTACGACAATTCGCTGCATGGTTGGAACTTCTTCAACCAAAGCCGATTCGAGCATCTGATTAGTCCATAATGCGCCCTCTACATCTTCCAACAACTCGCCCAATAGTTCCTGTCTCCCAAGACGAGTGCCTTCGTAGGAATCAAGAACCTGTTGTCTGAATGATGTTGCGAGGTTGTCTAGGTTGTCATAAGTCGAACCGCGTGTGATAGTCGTTGATTTGCGCCCCAAGATATCCTTTGTAAGGCGATTTGGCTTAGGAGTTGTTGTAACCATCACTTGAGGTGCTGTTCCTAGGCGTAGTCCTAGCATCAGGTTGTTCCAAGCTGTGTCTAGTGAATCACCCTTTGGTGCATCAGTCCACGAAGATGCCTCGTCTGCCCAAGCGTAATGATGTTGAGGTCCACGCAATTGTGATGCGACTTCTGCTGAGTAAGTCATTGCGATTGTGCCATTGGGAAAAGTAAGCTTTCGCTTCGATGGCTCATACTGAATGTTCATACCTCTGCCGCAAGCCATAATGCCCGACTCGCCTTCCACCATAACATCGCGAACATCGGCAGGAGTTCTTCCAACCAGCGCAAGTCGTAGGTTGGGTGTCTTTGCTCGTTCTATTATCCATTCGGCAGCCGCGCGTGTTTTGCCAGCACCTCGACCCGCGAGAAACATCCAAGTTAACCATTCACCATCAGGCGGCAGTTGCTCGGTTCTAGCTATCGTTGCCCAGTCGGGCTTATCACCTTGCATAGCAAGAAGGGTAAGCATGTTCGCTTCATCTTCTGATAATGATTCAAGAAAGACTCTGCGTTTGTCAGGAGTCAATTTCTTGAATGTCTGTAGAATCGTCACCTATCAACTCTAGCATTCTGCGTTCTAAATCTTCGATAGAAATGCGACCCGTCACTTCGGCTTGTATTTTCCTGCCGAACTGTTGCGGGTTGGTTCTCTCAAGCCACCACGCAGCAGCTTGCCAAGTTCCGTCTCTGGCGGCTTTTTGAATCACAGCGACATTACCAACTATCGCTTTTGCCCTTGCGCTTTCTATTGCCTCTAATAATTCGATATATGTAGTTTTATGTATGTCGGGTTTTTGACCATTGTCTCTAGCTTGCTTTTCTGCCTTGCCCTTTTCAAGCCATTGATAAACAGTTGCAACTGACAACCCAGCGTAAGCGCAAGACACCTCAACATAATTACCTGCTGTCAGAGCTTGTAAAAACAATTTGACTTTGGAGTCGTCAAGCGTTGGTGCTTTTCTACCCCTCTGAGTCATTTGTTCTCCTGTTTTTGTCAAAGTCTGATTATTTCAACCCAAGTGAAATGCACTTAAGACACAAGTCGCCCTTGGTGACTAAGTGCCCGTTTTTACACTTCTTGCCCTTGCTCATTTTTCTAAGTCTTTATTATGGTATTTGGTTTTGGAGCTAAAATGTCCAAAAGTGTGTCGTCTGCTTCAGCTTGAAATTTGAAAGTCGTTGTAATTCTATTCCTTGAAGTCATAAGCCGTGGCTTGGATGTTGAGCTTGCTTTACCAATTCTAGAAGGCTTTCTTATCATTGCCCATTTGCGAGAATGATTTAACGCTCTCATCATTGCTGGGTGACTTGTCGTTATGTATGTGCCGAATCCTTGAGCTTTTAAACTTGCAGAAAGCATATCCATAAATTTATTCCCAATCCAATGCCTTGAAATCAGGTAAAACTACAATTCTTGAAATTCGTTTTATGTTTTTTGCTGTGGGATGCACAAGGGGCAATATTGCTATAAGTGCAGCGGGTTGTCCTTCAATAGTTGCAACATAAACACGACTGCTTTTATTCAAACCAGTGTCTAAATAATGATGCTTGCTGAATATTTGCCACGCTTCATATTTTGCTCGAAAAATTTTGACCTCAATTTTTGGTCTTTGCCGAAGTGACTCCCATCGAAAAGAACCAGTGTGTGGTTCGTAAATCCAGTCTGGTTGTAACCACTCTTGAATATCATAATGACAACCAACTGCAACAAACTTCTGATTACGAGTTCTAACAGTTTTGGCTATGGCGTGTGACCCTATTTTGGCAACATTTCTATCAATGACCGAAGTAAATTCATCTACAACTGCTATTTTGTCTTGATTGGTTTCAACCATTATTCTCGCCATTGTAACTCTAAATTGTTCACCATTTGATAATGTATGAAATGGTCGCAACCATGCTGGCGGTGAACTAAAACCAACGGAAGATAATAATTCAGTTATTTCTTTCATTGTGCTGGTAGGTGGAAATTCGTCTATGACGGCTTTGTTTTTTGACCAATTGAAATTTTCAATTTGTTTCAATTGCTCAGGAAATAATTTTTTTGCCACAGTAGATTTACCTGCACCAGAAGGACCAACAATTAAACCAATGTTCCACTCACGCTCAGATAAATCAGGAAGATTGAAAGCAATTTCTGTTACAGATTTTGAAGCTTCATCTAAATCAAACATGCCTTCCAATTGCATGACTCTTCCAGAACGCTCAATGCTTGTTTCCAATTGTATAAAATTCATATCAACATTGCCTTTACTTTGTAACCTTCTCCAGACAATCGAACTAAAAGTTCTTGTTGCTGAAATTCATTTTCACAATCTATAAGAACTTCATATTTATCTTCCCAGTCAACCGATTCAGTTGAATCATCTATCACTTTAGGTTCTTCATGCAAAAATCCAATTTGTTCAATCAAAAAATCAACATCTTGCAATTCGATTAATTGTTGAGCCAAAATGTCCTTGTCCCATGTGCCTAATTCCGCTGTTCGATTATCTGCTAATGCAAAGGCTTTAGTTTGTTCTTCAGTCCAATCACTTGGGATTTTTACTGTTTCGATTTTTGTCCAACCGAGCAACCCAGCTGCTACAACCGTGCCATTGCCAGCAATCACCATGTTGTAATCATTAATAACAATTGGTTTGCGTTGCCCAAATTCTTGTAAACTGCCCTTGATTGCAGCAAGATTTTTTTCATCATGTATTCGAGCATTATTTTCATCTAATGACAAATCATCAATCGAAACAATTTGGATTTCCATAAGCAAATAATAACATGTGTTTATTGAAATAATCGTTTTATTTTATTTGAAAGGATTTGTGTCGAAACATAGTTTGATTTATGCACTTGACATTATGTTATTTTTATGTCATAATAAAAGTGAAGAAAGGATACATAATGAATAAAAATGAATTTGAGCAAATTTTTGCTCAAGCATCAATGGCTGCAAACAAGGCGTATTCAGATGCAACGCCCAAAGCAATGGCGGTTCAAAATTCAGGCATCAATGAAGGCTTTGATTGGAGCAAGCCATACGAAATTGTTCAAGATGGCGTTTGTGGTTTTGCTTGGTTGAACTTTCCAGTTGATGGTCGTTCTGCAATTGCCAAAATTATGAAGGAGTTTGGCGCTTACAAAGATTACTACGGCGGGTTGTCATTTTGGTCAAGCGATTTGATGCACGACACAACTCAATCGATGCAACGAAAAGAAGCTGGCATAAAAGCTGCTGCTGCAGTCTTTGAGGCGCATGGAATGAAATGTTACCCAATGTCCAGAATGGATTAACGCTTCTTTCGTAATCGCAGTCTTTGCGAGGATGTCATGCCACCCCACACTCCATAGTGTGATTGGGTGGTTATGGCAGTTTGAAGGCACAAATTTTTTATCGGGCAAGGCGGAGTTCGTTGCTGTCCTTTTGCCACGCTCACAGTTCCGTTACAACCGTTCTGTGCAATTTTTGAATCCTCGGTATTTTCTGCATCCCAAATGTTCGGAGCTTGCTGGCAAATTGTCTGATATTTGATTGCCAAATCTCTTAGGCGCTCTAACATTACAGCTCCTTCGGGAGTTAATTCAAAAAAGTCAAAAGATTTAATTAACTTACCGCCCTTGCGTATTCGCCCTCCCAGCGAAGTTTCACAAGTGCTGGCGGTCCTTGTCTGTTTTTGGCGATATCTAACATAAGTAAATCATCTTCCTGATGCAATAAAATAACACAATCACTATCTTGCTCTATTGCACCCGATTCACGCAAGTCGGCAAGCGAAGGTTTTTTGTCATGTCTTTGCTCAGCGTTACGATTCAGTTGACTTAACGCGATAACTGGCACTTCTAAATCTCTCGCCAATATCTTCAACTGTCTTGACATGTCAGCCACTATTTCGTGCCTTGGGCGCTTATCTTTGCTGCTCATTAGTTGCAAGTAATCAACCACAACTCCCCTCAGCGGCATTACTCTATGAACAGACCGCGCAAAAGCCCTGATGTCCTGTATTGAAACCTCAGCTCTATCGTCAATTACAATGTTAGGTCTAATCTCCTCTTTGAATCTTGCAAGGCGTTCCCATTCAGTTTGAGTAAGTGAATTGTTCATTGTTGAATCCATCGGGATTGATGCCCCCATGGAAATAATCCTTTTGTGAATTTCCATCCTGCCCATTTCAAGCGAAGCAAAAGCAACCGCACCTTCGCGGCTTAATGTCATAGCACATTGTAATCCAATTGAAGTTTTGCCAATTCCAGGTCTTGCACCAATTGTGTATAATGAACCGCGCCTGAACCCTCCTATGGCTTTTGTGAGTAAAGCCCAAGGCGTTGGATAAGCTTGACTGGGTTGTTGCATGGCATCAATCGTTTCGCCAATTTCATCGCTTATAAAAGTAATCGAACCGTGTTTAACGCCGACTGCATCGTCTAATCGCTTTCGACTTGTTTCTGTCAAATAAGTAAAATCAAGCGATTCAGCATCTTTGATTATGTTTCTACTCGCATCAATTACTTTTCGGCGTGTGCTTGCTTCATACACCAAATTGGCATAATATTCAACATTGTCTGCATGTATGGCAAAATCCGTCAACGCAAACAAATCAAGACTATGAACTCCAACCGTAGCAAATTCAGGATGAGCGGAGATTGTTATAGCATCAACACCCTCACCTCGTAAGTGCATTTTGCGAATCAATTCATACAACCTGCCAGTTTTTAATTCGTAGAAATCATCTGGTTGCAAAGTGATGTCATCTAAGCATTTGCCATTGGTCAACAATATGCCGCCCAGCACAGCTTTTTCGGCTTCGATGTTACGAGTCAGAATCTCCATATACCTTTTTCCTTTTCTCCGCTTGTAAGTCTTTGCTCATTTTGTAAATGTGAGCTGGCTTTATGGTTTCAGTATGCGATTGATAATAACGAACAACCGATTCACTTGCAAAAGTAAAACTTGTGTCCCTAAGCAAAACCTGCCACGCCGCTATTTGTTCATCTGTAAACTTGCGATTTTCAATCAAAGCAATCATCGCCAGTATTTTTGATGTTTGTTCAATGTCCAATTTCCTTCATCCTTTCGCTTTGTTGCTGTAACGCTTTGCCTCGATTCAAAATATCTGCTGCGTTTGTGCTTGCGTTTGAATTACCAGACGCACTCAAATCATCGTTCCATCGTTCTTGATTCAACCATGTGGTTGGGTGTGGAATAAATTGTAAGTCGGGCAAATCTGACTTGCCCGCATATTGTTCGGCAATTTGTAAAATGGTTTCTGGAATCACCTTTGCGGCGGCTTTAGCAAATGCAGTTCGCGCACTTCCTTTGCCAATGCGCCGCGGGTAAATAGCCCAAAATTGCTCAAACAAATCGTCATACTCACCCTTATCTTCATTGTTGTTAATATTGTTTTCTTTATATTTAGTATTCTTAATATTAGTGTTCTTAATATTAGTATTCTTAAGCGTTAGATTTTCTGATGTTAGGTTTTCTGATGTTAGGTTTTCTGATGTTAGGTTTTCTAATTCAAAGGGGTCAGTCAATAACCATTCGCTTCTTTCAACTTGCGCTTTGTCATTTCTCACCAGTGTTCGTGTGAGATACCCCGATTTTTCAAGTTCTTGAACTGCTGTTCTGACAGCGGTAATGCCATCGGGCGAACCGTGGGCAAGATGAGCCAGCGAAATGCTCCAACCGTTGCTGTGACTCATAAGCAAAACAAGTATGCCTTTTGCCCTAAAGCCTATGTTGCTGTCTCTTGCCCATGAGTTTGGGAACTGAGTAAAATGACCTTCAAATCCAAGTGGTCTGCGTAACAATGAGTTGCGATTCATTATCCATCCTTTAAGTAATAATCGCAATTATGATTTATTTTAGTTCAAAAAACAAGTTCCATTCTAAAAATCCAATTCGACCTGTGATTCTAAGGTCGTTTGCTTTTTGAAAATCTCTGACCGTTCTTATTGTCTCAGTTCCAAAGCGTGAGGTGATTGGGCAGTTGTAACCATACACTCGCAGCGCAGATTGTAATATGCGAACTTTTTGCCCAGCATACCCAGCCGCGATTCTTTCACCGCCTCTTGGAATTATTGAGTTCCAAGTGTACCAATCTACTGTTTTCGTAATTGGTATGCCCATACGATTTTGATAGAAATTCAAAGCCTCAAGCATTTCATTATCAAAAACTCTTTTGTTTGCTGGGTCAGTTAAGCCAAAAAGATATGCGAGAAAGCCGACATCATCGCCGCTTGTTCCAAGCGATATTTGCCTGTAGCCAATTTTAGTCGGTACTTTGTCAACAAACCTTTCTTCATGAGTCGGTATGTTGACTTCCATTTTTGTGTCGTAAATGAATACATCGCCAATTTGTTTAAACCCGATGTCCGCAACATCGATTACAGTATCGAAATTTTCAATCTGTAATTTTAATCCCATTTTTGAACTGGGTGAATCATCCATCAAATACGCAGGTAAAATAACAGGCAGGTGATTGGTAGCGAAAATCGCACCGTGATTGATTGCACGAAGCAACAACTCCTCAACCTGACCCACAATGTGCTTGTGAACAAACACCCTTGCTTGGTCTACTATCACCCTGCGGATGTAATTATTCTTAAAAGATTTGAGTTCGGGATTGCCCCATTTTTCAGCCATAGTAATAGCATACTGAATTTTATACTAAATAGAGTTCTTTCTGCGTGTCAAAAGATTGGGTAAGAATAAAAAATGTGCTAAGATATGTTGTTGAGCGCCTACCCATCCTTTCGGCTCTCAACAAAGCCCCTTGGGTTGAGCATACCGCTTGCTCCCCAAGGGGTTTTATTTATAAAATGTCAGTGCCTGCTGTTATAATTATGCTTGCATAAAGAAATAAATGTCTTAGTATGTTATTGAAAGGATGAAAAATGACACTTGAATTAATCATGAAACGCATAGTTGCACATTCAGATGACCGTGATGCTTGGCTAGAGGCTAGAAACAAAGGAGTAACCGCGAGCAATGCCGCTTCACTCGCCACTCCAAATTCAATTGAGTCAATTCTAAAGTCAAAATTTTATACTGACTTTGTTGGCAACGCCGCAACCGAGTGGGGGATTGAACGCGAACCATTGCTTTTAGAATGGGCGGGATTTAGTCAAAATAAATATCTGCTTCACGCGGCAGACAATAAACGCTTTATGGCAACACCAGACGGAATCAAGGAAACGAAAACTGGTGTCGAGTTGTGTCAAGTCAAAACATCGAGCAAGCCACTTGGCAAAATACCAGCAACTTATTGGAGACAGATGCAATGGGAAATGTATGTTGCTGACGCAAACAGAAATCTCTTGGTGTGGGAACACCATGAAAACTTCGTACCTGTAGACCTACAACCAGTAACCATTTGGGTTGACAGAGACGAAGATGCAATAAATCAGATAAAACAATTGGCTACTGCTTTGCTAGGTCAACTAGATGAAGCAAACGCTTTCGAGAAGGAGATGAAATGAATGAAATAGCAATTCCAGTTCATGGAGATGCGACCCAATGGTCAGACTCGCAAAAAGCACTAATGGAGTTTGCTGGCTTGTATAAGAAAATACAAAGCTCAAAGGGCGAGGAAATGAAACTTGCTCCAAGAGCAATTGTTGAGGCATTTGCCCAAACAGTTCAACGAACGCAACTTGACCCTATTGCTCGACAAATTTACTGTATCGAGCGAGGTGGTAAATATACAATTCAAGTAGGCATTGATGGTGCAAGATTGGTTGCTCAACGAAGCGGTGAGTATGCTGGTCAGAAACCAATTGAATGGACATCAGACGGCAAAGAATGGGTTGATGTTTGGCTTGAACAAGAACCCCCAAAGGCGGCTAGAGCTGCGGTTATGCGAACAGGATTTGTTGAGCCGTTGTATGCGGTAGCAACTTGGGCTTCTTACGCGCCTTACTTTAGCGGCAAATTATCTTCAATGTGGCAACAGCATGGCAGTTTGATGCTGGGTAAATGTGCTGAAATGCTTGCACTTCGCAAAGCGTTCCCAATGGAATTGTCTGGGTTGTATGTTGCCGAGGAACTTGATGTTGCAACACCTGTGCAACTCGCGCAAGTCGGTTCGGGCAGAGATTGGCTTGCTGAATCAAAAGCGTGTCAATCAAAGGATGAATTACGCGAACTGTTTAGAACTTGTAAAGACCTTGGCGAAATGACACCCAGCCTAAGTGCTGAATTTATGACACTTTCAACCAAATTGCTTGACTTGATTGAAGTCGAAATAATTCAAGAAGATGAGGTTGTATCAACCAAGAAGGAGAAGGTCAATGTCGGCACAAATGAACCTGAATGACCACTTGATTGAATGGAATCGTTTTTTATTAAACGATTGGCGACCTGCCTTGCAAGTTGAAGCCGAGTCAAAAGCCGAGTATGAATATCAATTTGCGTTATCAAAAACCTCTCATCGAATCAAAAATCCTACAATTGCCGCTTCTTGGGCTGAGGCGCTTACTTCTGCAAACGAACAAATTGGCGTTTTGAATATGAAGCGAAGATTAGCGGAAGCAAATGTTGAGGCAATGAGAAAAACATTGAACTACATGGAAGCCAGAGCGGATGCAATTCGTTCGGAGGTTTCGTCTGAACGCGAAGAATCAAAGCTTCATTCTGTGAATAAGTTCGTGCCTTGATTTCTAAGAAAAAACGCGAGCTAATTATTCATCGTGATAATGAAATTTGTGTTGCTTGTGGGAGCAGGAACGAACTTACCATTCATCATCGCGTAAACAGGGGTGCAGGAGGTTCAAAGCTATTTGATGGGTTTGAATACCTATTGACAGTTTGTAACCCTTGTAATGTCGGATTTGAATCAGACGCGTTTTCAGCGCAAGAAGCAAGACGCTTGGGTTATAAACTCTCGCGTAATGCTTCGCCCGCAGTCGATGCAACTCAGATTCCGATATATTATTTAAGTGCAAATAAGTGGTATCACCTTGATATCAAAGGAAACAAGAGAGAGAATAATGAGTAACGAAACTAATATGACTGTTGTTGGCTACTTGACATCTGACCCAGAATTGAAAAATACCTCAACTGGGTTTGCGGTTACAAACATTACAATTGCCAGCACACCAAGCAAATATGACAAAAACACAAATTCATGGGTAGACGGACAAACACTTTTTATGAGAGCAACGGGTTGGCGAGCAATGGCTGAACAAATTGTTGCATCAATGAAAAAGGGTGACAAAGTAATCGCCTTGGGCAAACTTGTTTCAGAAACCTATAAGGACAAAGACGATAATGAACGCACTTCAATTCGACTAGACCTTGAATCAATTGGCATTGATTTGTCCCGACTCCCAAAAACAAACATGGGAGTTTCTGGCGTGACTTCGACCACGAACGATGTTTATGAGTTTGCAAACAAGCAAAACGAAGATTCGCCGTTCTAAACACATTCATTGATTTAGCTTGATAATTCTGTTATACTAAATGCTAAGTCACAATTGATAAAGAAGGGCAGTAAAGTGAATATTGAGTGGACACAACCACCAGCGGCGAGGCGCGGAAAAACATCCTCTAAGTGGCGAACAATAACTAATGAACTTAAGGCGAATCCAGACTCTTGGGCATTGATTGGGAAAGTGAAACACGCTTCTCAAGCGACTGTAATTTCTCGCACTTATAATGTGAAGGTTGTTAGTCGCAAAAATCCTGATGGCTTTTATGACCTATATGGGGTTTACGGAAATGCAAATCAAGAATAACGGCACATCAACCAAAGAGCAAGAATGACCACGACTTTAGTTATAGGGCTTATAACCTTTATGGTTATCTTCATAGCCATTTGGTTTATTGCTCTTGTCGTTTTGATTGATGGTGTTACAGACCACTTGCCCGATGATGATATTTGGTGTGAAGAATGTAACAACAGAAAGTATTGACATCATTGAGTTAAATCGAAACAAAGAGAACCCCTCCGAAGCCGAAGGGGTTCTTTTCTTTGCTCATTAGGCTAAACGCCTTTGTTTATTACCACGGTGGGTTTTTTGTTATGAGTTAGACTTTTTAGTAAGGGTGGCTATCGATGTAAGGATTGACAACAAACCCGCGCCCAAAGAGACAGACATAAGCGATGCCCAGTCAATCGAAAACAAGCCAAGCGAGCCAGACCCCAGATAAGCAACCGCAGCTTGAGCTATCGTTTTTATTCCACGCTCAATCGAGTATGACCAAAATTCTTTATTAAACATCTCCATTAGTCCAATCTTGATTATTTTTACCGTCTTGCCATGATGCACTTACAGTGTACGCCGTTGTGATGATTGAAATAAGAGACACGCCACCTGTAATAAGTGTGACGCCGACTCCCCATTGGTCAACGAGAAAAGTAAAAGAGCCAAAAATTATCATTGCAAAGCCAAG
>FUWD013429934.1_pt22 | contig 14049 bp, 18 predicted proteins | sample 1063281 | NCBI WGS metagenome assembly FUWD01 (sample SAMEA79048168, study PRJEB19326) | metagenome | biome: marine | reverse complement strand
AATACCTACTATTAACGAAAATCCTGATGATGTGGTCATTGCCAATGGAACTAGCTGTAGGCAACAAATATTTGATTTTTCTAAAAGAGATGCCAAGCATGTTTCGGAACTATTATTTAATATATTTGAAAGAGTGAATTAGCTGCATATTCAAAAGTTTAAATTATGCTGGTCTTTCTTTTAAAAGGTATCTAAAATATGAATATTACCTTATACTTAATTATATGAAAAAACTTGGAATAATCATTGTTGCAATTTTTTCACTAAGTTCATGTGCAACTATCGTTAATGATGCCAATGTTCCTGTCTCAATTTCTTTTAGCGATGGAAGTGAAGGAAATTGCAAACTTTCAAACAAAAGAGGAAATTGGTCAGCCAATGTTCCTGAAACGGTCATGATAAGAAGATCAGACGACTCATTAAGATATGACTGTGAATCTAAAAATGGAAAAAAAGGATTTGGAAGTATACCTAGCACTTTAGAAGGTGGAAAATTAGCAGCAAGCGTTTTCTTTTTTGATCTTGGAATAACCGATTCAATTACTGACAAACACAGAATTTATCCCTCTAGCTTTACTGTTCCTGTAAAATAATTTAACTTAAGTTTTAATTTTTTCATAAAAGTTAACTATTAATTTTATTTGTTAGAAAATATTAAATGTTTCCAGTAGTTAATCATCCTGATTATGTAGCACAAATTGGTGATGATCATCGCTTTCCCATAAAAAAGTTTGGTGCATTATTTGATCTTTTAAAAAAAGATAACATTTTAAATAAAGAAAATTTGCATATTCCAGAACCAGCTCAATATCTCGATCTAACCAAAGCGCACCAGCCAGAGTATATTCAAAAAATTGATAACCTCTCTTTGTCCAAAGAAGAGGAAAGAAAACTTGGCTTTCCAATGGTCCCGAGTGTCAAAAGAAGATCTTATATGGCAACTGGAGGAACTGTTTTGTCTGCGGAATTAGCTTTGAGTTACCAGTTAGCTTGTAATACTGCGGGAGGATCTCATCATGCATTTGCTGATTCAGGCAATGGATACTGTGTGTTTAATGATGTGGCTGTTGCTGCTTATAATTTATTAAACAAACATTTAGTTAAAAAAATTCTTATTTATGATCTAGATGTACATCAGGGTGATGGCACTGCTAAAATTTTTGAAAACAATGATCAAGTCTATACTTTCAGTGCTCATTCTAAAAAAAACTATCCTCTGGTAAGGCAGCAAAGCAATAAAGATATAGAATTGGAGGATGATATTACGGATGAGGAATATTTAACTATGGTATCCAAAAGTTTAGAGTTTGTTAATAAAATGAATTTTGATTTTGTGTTTTATGTAGCAGGCGTGGATATCCATAAAGATGATAGACTAGGTAAATTAAATATTACGACAGGAGGAATTGAAAAAAGAGAAAAAATGGTAATTAGCAATTTTTATAAAAACAAAATTCCTTTGTGTGGGGTTTTGGGAGGAGGATATAATAAAGATTTTGATCATCTTGTGTATTTGCATTCCATTCTTCATCGAACTTGTCACAACATACTAAGCAATGAACATTAGAGACGAGGCATTAAGCAGGTTAGAAGATTTTTCCAATAACAACTTGGGAAAATATGCGGCAGAGAGAAATTTTAATCCTGGCCCAAAAAATAGAAATAACACTAGTTTATTATCACAATATATCAGCCACCGAATTATAGACGAGCAGGAAACTATCCGGTCTGCTTACAATAAACTTCCCTTTAAAAAAATTGAAAAATTTGTCCAAGAAGTTTTTTGGAGAACTTACTGGAAGGGCTGGCTAGAAATGAGACCTCAGGTCTGGGATGATTACAACCAGGACCTAAACAATTTACACAATGAGTTGAATAGCTCTAATTATAAAGAAGCCATAGAAGGAAACACTAAAGTATCATGCTTTAACGATTGGGTTTTAGAATTAAAAGAATTTGGATATTTGCATAACCATGCACGTATGTGGTTTGCTAGTATTTGGATTTTTACACTAGGATTACCATGGCAGCTTGGAGCAGATTTTTTTCTTAAACATTTGTTAGATGGAGATCCAGCCTCGAATACTCTAAGTTGGAGATGGGTGGCGGGTCTTCACACTAAGGGCAAACATTATCTAGCTGCAGAATGGAATATTAACAAATTCTCCTCTAAAACTTATGAGCGTTTAAATTTAAATGAACAGGCGCAAGCTAAGCATGAAGATAGAAGCTACGACATTCAGCCCATCTTATTTGATGAGATCAATAGCGAACATTCATTATTTGTTTTTCACAATCTAGACTGCTCTCTTCATCTTGTAGAAAAAGAAATGAATTTTAATCATTACGCGGTTATAGACTTCGCTTCCATTTTAAAAAAAGAAAACTATTCAAAACAAGTGTTGGACTTTAAGATTAGATCTAATCAGTATCTAACAACAGTTCTTAAAGAACGGTTTAACTCCCAAACAATTATTCAAAACAAAGATGATTTGCAAATAATAACAAAAGAGAAAAACATTAAAAATATAATATTACCCTATCTCACCACAGGGTATGAAAATGACTTTATAACTGAAATAAAAAAAGAGGTTAAGATTTTCTATCTTGCCAGAGATTACGATAAGCTTTGTTGGCAGTTTTCAACTAAAGGTTTTTTTAAATTTAAAGAACAAATACCCAGAATTTTAACAAAATTTTTATAATAAAAATATTTCTTTACTAAATCATGAACAATCAGCTGGCACCTTGCAACAGAATACCCATACACGCTCTTCTAGCTTACTTAATTTATTGAATTTTTCTAACTTGAAACTTTTCAAAATCAACTGCAGAAGTATTATTGGGTTGATATTCGCTTCCTGGTCTATAAATACCATATTTTATATGAGGTCGACCACACGGATGAGAAACAAAATTAATGTTTTTAAAAATTAGACCCTCGTTTAAAAAAACATTTATTTTTTTCTTTTTCATATCATAAATAATCTTAAAGTTAGTCCATTTTTTTAAAAGCTCTTCTATTCTTACATCTGAAATATATATTGAATTATTTTTTAAATTTCTTTTTGCATCTAGTCTCAACAAGTCAGAAGAAAATTTTAACATAGTTATAGGGCCGGTACGGCAATTTGGAACAGTTTGATGTATTTGAAAAAAAGCTTCTCTATTTCCTCTGAAACCCTCTACAAATCTAACTTTAAATTTAATTTCGTATATTCCGTTTATATCTAAAAAACCATTTTGTTTTAGCTCTGATCTTTCCCAGTATGGTGCGCTGTGTCTAGCCGTTCTGTCAGATGTACATCCACCTTTTTGAAAATTCTTTAACTGAAATCTAGTATATCTATTGCTGTCATTTTTAATAATTTTTACTGAATCTTTTGGCACTAAACAATTTGAGTAAAAACTAATATTCAAATATTTATCATTTGTATAAGTGCTTGTAGTTTGACATCCAAGCAAAACGGATAATACAATTACAATAAATAGACTTTTCATTCGTTGACAGTAGCTTACCTATTTCCTGTTAAAAAAACTAGTAACTGTCTTGTTGGCTACTTTTTGCAGAAATAATTTGTCCTTTGAGCTTATTTTTCCAAAATAATCATAGGCATTTCCTACAGAAGATACTCCATAGATGCTTTCAAAAACTGTTGCTGCAGCCAAATAAGTTCCTAGTAAATCTGGATGAAGGCCATCATAATATTTATGAAGTTTTATTTTTGGATTTTGTCTATACGCCTCTTCAAATGCCAAAGCGACTGGTATGACTAATGCATTTATTTTATTTCCTGACATTACATAAAAATCATCATTCTTTTTTACCATTTTAGGATCTGCTTTTTTATGGGGAGAAACATAAGCATGCATCATGTAGATCACTGGTAATGATCCTGCTTCTCTAATTTTTGTGAAAAGTCTTTAACTGTTTTTAGGTGACGCTTTTTTTTATCTTCCGTTAAGCTTGTGGAACCATTATCCTGCATGATTATATAGTGATATGGATTCTTAAGACCTAATTGACCTGGCGTTAAATAACTGCTCATGTTGTGGTGATCTAAATAGGCACCACTTATCATTGCAGCTTTATATTTGTATTTTTTTTTATTTTCTTTGTCGATTTTTATAACCATTCTTCTCACGTGATTGTGAAGACTATCGTTATAATACAAGTGACTATTTCCTACAAAAAGCAATTGAGTTGCTTTTCCAAGGTTATTCGCTGGCTTCACAATTGGAGCTGCCGCTCCGGAGTAACTTGCGCTAAATAAAATTATTAAAAACAGAAATTGACTGATGGTTTTTTTTACAATTAGCATAAGCTTCCTTTTTTTTATTTAAATAAAAAAAAGTTAACTTGAAATAAAAATTAATTCAAATAAAAAGATTCGAAAGACAATATTAATCCCCAAATATAAAAATCTAAATTTAAAATTTTCTGTAGCAATTATCAATTAAGTATTTTACAGTTTTCACCTTCCAAACTTTTACTGTCTCTATCTTTAGCTGGATTACCTCTTTTTTTTAGCAAATAAATAAAAAAATTTTCTAAATTTACTGATGTTACAATTTAAGCCAAGTCCTATATTTTTTTATCAATAATTCCTTCTGAGCTATACGATTCCCAAAAACCTTCTTTCTTTCCGTTTTTGAAATTACCTTTGGATTTTAATTGTCCACTTCTGTAATACTTAACTCTAAAGCCTTCTTTCTTTCCATTCTTGAAGTTACCTTTAGATTTTAACTGTTTATTATTGTAGTGCTTTACCCAAGGACCTTCTTTTTTACCATTTTTAAATTCCCCTTTGGATTTTAGTTCTCCATTACTGTGGTAGTTAACCCAAAAACCCTCCCTCTTACCATTTTTTATTAAACCTTGCTCTATACTCCTAACCTCTCCAGAAAATATAACTTCAGTAAATTTTTTATAATAAATTTTATCTCTGTAAATTAAGTCATCCAAAGTCTTGCTCCAAACAGCAGATGAAGTTAGGCAAAAAATAATTGTAAAAAATGTGATAAGTGTTTTTCTCATAGTCGCATTATAATCAAAATAATTACCGAAATCAAACGTAAGATTGATATTTTGCTCTGGATACTATTGTAATTTGTAGATTGGATTTTTAGTCCAGGTTTGCCCTGGCAACTTGGGGCATATTTTTTTCTTTATTGAAAAAATAGCTAAAAATTTTTATATTTACTTATTCCAATCAATTCTAAACATAGCTTCGTTACGACGAAAAGGCGGAGGAGCAAAAGGAGCATTGTAAGTTGCTTTAATGGCAAATCCTTTCACTGAAACTTTATCTTTAGCAAGTTTTTGACGAAGAAGGTCGCTATGTTTTGTAAAATTTTTTTCAGAAGCCCGTCCAGAATATTGTATGACCGCAAAGTAACCCTCCCTTATTGTTTCAATAGTAACCTCTGAATTGCTTGGGTTGGGAACTGTTTTTTTGGTGAATTTTGAAGGAAGATAAAATTGCATAACATTTTTATTGTTATCGCTGGTTTGTGTTACGGGAATAGTCATTTTTATTTTTTCAGAAACTTTATTGGCTCCACCAATATATTTAAAAAGCTTTCTAAAAGCTCCACTCTCTTCGTCCATAACGGTCTGAATGATTAAACGATCCTGGTATAATCTTATTTCATAATCATTATGTTTATGAACAACATCATATATCGCCTCTTCATTTGCCATGGTTGTAGAGTATGAAAAAAATAATGAAAATAAAAGAGTAAAGAAAATTATTACATTGTGTTTCATAAATAGATTTTTAATTTATATAAAATATCTAACACAGAGCAATAAGACTTACTTAATAGTACTCTTTCTTGGACTTATTGTCTCTCCAGGTCTGAGAATGACCTAACCTATTCTTATTAATCGACTCGAAAGGATTTACCCATCTCATACCTCTACAGGGATCTTTTTTACCTACATTGAAAAATGGAAAAGGCTTTGCAATGCTTACTTGATTTCGTTTCGCCAGCTCTTCTTTTCTTTGCCTGTCTCGATTCTCTAAATACTGCTGCAACTCATCTCCTGACCCTTTTTCTTTTTTAGATTCTGTTACCACTGCAGAAGTTGTTGCAGTGGTAGGTTGATATTTTTTAGGTAGAGGCTGGTTCTTCAAACTATAAAGGAGTTCAGGATTATGCTGTTCTAAATATTCTTTATTCTGATGAATAAAAGTTTCCTGAACCTCTTTAATCTTTCCATTAAAGTAAGCATTATTAGAAATGGCAGATCTAAACGTAGTAGTACGATCTTTGCCAAACCAACTGCTCTTGTCTTTTTTGACAGGACTAATCTTGCTTTTATCCATACTGCTCCTCCTTATAAGATTGTAACTGTTCCCTTAATTTAAAGAACCGTTGTAATAATTTAGCTTCATAGCTACCCAGCTTAATCAAAGCGTTACCGCTATTACAATCTCGAAGGAAAGAAAGCCCAAGTAACAAGTTCTGATGACGAACCTTCTTTTCATCTTCTTTAGCAAAGTCAGGATGGGATACCGTTTGTAACTTAGTTTTATATTCATCTGCTACATAGGTTTCAATTTCATAAGCATGCATCCCACTTTGAATTTGATCACAACGTTTCAAATTCCAAGCTGTCTGAACGATCTTATTTGCCATTTGCATACTAAATAGGTCGATGGGTTTTAGCTCCTTGATCATTTGCTGGTTAAACTCTTCAAAGGCTTGTTTATTTTCTCCAATGGTAACAACGTTTTCTGCTAGCAAACCATGTTTCACAGAATTGCGCCTCGACCAAGCTTTACCTTTTTCGGTTCTAGGACCCGTACTTTTTTTAGCATTGTTACGATTAGCTATTATTTTTTTTAAAGAAGTAACCTTTTTCTCACTGCTCATTATTGATTACCTCCCAATTGTTTTAAATCTTCATACAGCTCTAATAACAGCTCTTGTTCTAAAGGATTCAAATGTCCGCCTTCCAACACCGAGATCAAATAACGAATTTGAGACTCATCATCAACGACACCCCCTTCTGAAAACTTGGTTCGCATCTGTTGGATCACCTGCATGGGCTGCATTGTTAAAGGTTTCATCGGTTGATCGATCCTACCGTTATCCATCAACGAACCAACGCTGCCACCTTTGGCAAAGCATGAACGATCTCTTTGTTTATCTATTTTATTTAGTTGTTCTTTAAGAAGCAAAATACATTGTGGGACAAGGTCTTTTGCTAATTTAGTGTTGGCTATTGCCATATATGTACTCCTTTACAAATACGCCGAAGCGTTGCTTGGAACTTGCTAAACGAACAAGCAAACCAAACGTTAAAATAAATTAGTAACAAAAATCCCAAACCTGGAATTCGTCTCTAACCGTTTAGTGCTCGTTTTTATTTGTGGGAGTGTCTACGAATGACCTCGCATAGATTTTAAAGATTCTATGAAACTTTCTTATAAACAATTTAGCAAAATACGATTCAAAGGTCGAGAGAATAAAAAGCGAACAAAGCAAATAATCTACAAGATTTCACTGTTACTCAAAGTTACCCTGAATTCCGTTTTGTACGATTCAAAAATAAAAAACCCTTACCAGTGATTCCCGTTGCTCGACTCTCCAAGACAGAAAAACGGATCAAGGCGCAATGGGATGAGGAGCGGGACAGTGATTTAACTGTCTCTAATTGACGTTGATTTTATTTTAAGTCCTTTGTGTCTACCATTCCACCACGAGGGCGCCTACTTCAAACGACAAATTAGTCGCTTAATCATTAGCCCGTTGGATATAGCAAATTAATTTTAGAACTTCAACGAACTTCAAGAGATATTTGTAATCAATAGGTCCGCGGTTCGAATCCGTGCAGTGAACCACCACTCAATAAAATCAATATTAATTTTTTAAGAATCTAGATTACTTAGATCCTTGCACATCTTTCTGGCTTGGGTGATGGAGGGTTTGAGCTTGTTTAGTTCCCAGCTATTAGTAGGTAAATCAAAGTATTTGGAAGCTTTAAAATTGATGCCATCAACGATGGTGATCTCAAATTTTTTATCTTGATCATAGAGCTTTTGTAAAAGGTCTACGTATTGTTCTACAGGGAACAACCCTAAGCTAAAATAAACACTATAGCCCATGAGAAAGGGTCGAACCGATCTCACATTAGCGGTAAGTTCTTTGCCATTAATGGTAATGGGAATATTTTTATCTACGAGTTGGTTGATATCACCTGGCTTTTCGTAGGTGTACACTGTGAAGGTATTCCACAATTTATTGCAATCGTATTTGCTTGAAATAAGAAAATTTAGCTCATCTCCATGGGTGACGTGTCCTGAAACGTTAGCATAGGAAATAGTTTTTGATTTATTAATATCCCACTCCGCTTCTGCGTAAACATTTGAAAGGGAGATAATAAAAAAAACAAATGAACGAAGAAGCAAAAGTGAGATTTTATGCATACTCCCTTAAACCATAGCTATTTGTTAATATCAGGTCTGAAATATGGCTAAAAAAAATTGTTTAGAACAAGGCTAATTGTCTAATATCATTTTTAGAACTAAAGTTAAAATATAAATAACAGTTACAAAAATCGAAATTGTAAGCAGCCAATATAATATGATCAATCTATCTTTAAATATTTTTTGTTTTTCTACTAAATCAGAATCTTTTACTTTTATAACCGATTTATTAAATTCATTTTTATCATAATGATCATAGGTAAATTTCCAAAAAGCATCTGGGCTGTTGTGATCATTTTCTATGTCAAGACTTTTTAAATAATTTGTTAAAAAATTACTTAAAAAAATTAAGACTACTAAGAATGAAACGGACCAAAGTAAAATCATTTGAAATTAATTATAATCTATTTTTTTTTCCAAGGCTTATACTATTTCGTAAGTCTAGCCTTTTTCAATTATTAGTTTTTTTGTTATCTAAATGAAATACTTGTTCGGCGGTTTTGTAAATAGCTTTTAAATAGATATCTTTGATGCTTTGTATTTCTTTGGTGGAAAACGATTTAGAATTATGCGGAATGAAAGAACGCATCATAGTACAAGACTTATTATCTTCCGTGGCAATCACCTTATGATCTGCTTTGATATATAAGCCTCGTGTATCTTCAATAAATAAACCCACATCCGATTGCCTAGGTTCTGGAAAATAAAAGATCACACAATTAAAAAAACTACCTCGTTTACCTTTTTCATAAAAATCATAGTACGTTTCTACTGACTTTTCTAAAAAAACATTAGATGCTTCTTTCAGCTCAATATTAAAGGTTCGGTCTTGCTCTAAGCTTTGAATGAGCTGCTTGGCATAGTCCGTGTGTGAGATATCTACATTAGTCATGCTTATTCACTAAAGCTTTTAAATACTGTAAAGCTTTTTTGTATTTTTCTATTCGGATGAGATCTTTTTCGGTTAAGGTACCTAGTCTACTCAAATCTAGGTTGTCTTCGATATCTGCCATTTTTACTTTGATAGCAATCTTGTTGGTGGCAGCTCTCTTGATGAATTCTTGATAGTCTTCTTCTTCTGAATATTTGGTTACACAACGTAAGCTTTCAATCACAGAATCTTCAAAGCCTTCTTCCTTTAAACGTTCAAAGGTCCAATCTGAATCTTCTACTACATCATGAAGGATCGCTACTATTTTTTCCTGATCATTGCTCATGGCATGCATGACTCTTATGGGATGGTGAATGTAATCATGGCCCCCTTTATCCTTTACTCCCTTATGAGCTTCTTGGGCAATTTCGATGGCTCTTTCTAAATTCATTCCTACTTAGCTCTAGTTATTATTGTTCAATTATACTCTTATTTATTAATGCTTTACTTTTTATTTTTTAGGGAAGTGTCACTAGTTTTTATACAAATAACTTCCTCTCAAATTCTATAACAGACATTACGGCAATAGAACCCTGTGAATTAAACTTTGTTTTCTTCTTCAGATTTAATAGCTGGATTTAACTCCATCCCCATTGGAGTAATACTTCTAGGGATAGGAAAAAACTGATTATTTTTACTGTCTACCACTGAACCAACTTTCATTCGGTATAACGCAAAAAATCCAATCGAAGTATTTCCAACAACCAAAAAGATAAAGAATCCCTCCGGCCCAATAAATCCCATAAATAAAGAGCATACGAATGGACCAGCTATTGCCCCTAATGCAAAAGCAAATTGCAAACCAGCTCCTGCAGCTACAAATTTATCTTTAGAAATAAAATCGTTAGTATGAGATAGATTTAAGGAAAATAAGGGCAAACTACAAAATGCATAAAAAATAACAAATACATAAAACAAAAATTTAAAAAAAGATGAGGAAAAAATAGAAGAAGATAAAAATATTAATACAAAAGCAGCACCAGCACCTAACAAAGAACAAATGGCAATTATTTTTCTTCTATCTAATAAGTCGGAGACATATCCTATAGGAAATTGAGCCAGTGCACCGGAGACGGTAAGCAAAAAAGTAAGAAAACCAATTTCCACTAAAGTGAATTTCATCGACGCCGCATACACTGCAAATAAAGTAAATATTGCAGAATGGATAAATCCAGTTAATACCGAGCTTACAATACCTAGTGGAGATATTTTATACAGTTCAGAAATTGTTAAATTTTGTATTTTTTTAAATGATGGCGGTTTTCTTTTAGTTAATAAAATAGGTATGAGTGACAAAGACATTAAAACAGAAATGAGAATAAAGGGTTCAAAACTTTCAGGTTGTTGAAAATTGAGAAGAAGCATTCCTGACCCCATGCCGAAATAACTAATCATCATGTAGATAGATAAAACTTTACCCCTTGTTTGATTGGTAGATCGCTCATTGAACCAACTTTCAACAATAGTATAAATTCCTACCATACAGATTCCAGATAAAATTCTTGCGACAAACCAGGTAAAAGGATGCACATAGATAGAATGAATTAAAATAACCAAAGACGCAGAAGAGGCCATTGCAGCAAATACACGAATATGCCCCACTCGATGAATTAAGGATAAAATATTTTTAGCTCCAATAAAATAACCCATATAAAAGCCAGACATCATAATTCCTGTAGATATCAGACTAAACTTTTCATATACCGCCCGAACCCCAAGCAAATTTCCTTGCAAGCCATGTGCCGTCATAATGAGTAGTAGGCCAATAAAGAGCGCCCAAGAGTTTTTTAAAACTTTAAACATAATTATTGATTATGCTTCTAAACAGTATTTTCAATATAATTGTAGGCAACTCCAGTCCCCTGCAATTCTTCTGATAAGCTGAATGCACCAAGTAACTATTGCCCTTTAGTGTCACCAAGTAGGCTGTATTTGTTGTGGTTGCTATGGGAGCTATGCTCGAGAAAAGTTAGGATTTTAAGAAAAAAGGTTTTGTAAAAAAATTTTTAAAATTATACGCCTTTCAATCACTACATGAAAGAAATCTAAACCACTGAAAATAAAGACAAAAATATTAAATTTTACCATTAAAAAAAAACCCTTGGTACGCAAGGCTTAAAAATTTCCATTAATTTTATTTTCTTTAACTAACCCAATAAGCATTTGATTTTATTGCGATATAATTTGTTTTGGTTTCCCATTGGTTAATTTGACTTATTCTTTAAATGGGCAGAGGGTAATGGTTGGAGGAGGACTAAATATGTCACCACCTGAAACTTGAAGGTTTAAATAAAAGTAAACTTTCACAAGTAGAGTAAAAAAATGAATTCATTTTTCTAAATGAATTCGGCAGAAATGCCATTTAAAGGGGGCTCTTTGGTAATTATTACCGAAGAGTCGTTCCCGACTAAATATTATTTATTAATGCTTTGATTTACATTTTTTATAAACTCAGAACGATGATATAAAAAAAATTGTATTTTATTTCTGTTATGATTTTAATACACAGTGACTGTTTTTTACCTCACAACCAGCTTCTTCCATCTCTTTATCAAAAATAGCAGGATGTCTTAAGGCATACAAGTTGGACATATAACTAACCCCGTACTTTCGTACTTTGCCTTTGTCTGTAAAGGCGACTGACTTGTGTCCTTTAGAAATGGTAGATTGTAACAATTTACCCTTATTGTCATAAAGATTGGTTTCTCCATAACAGTTGCAAAAGTAACTTCGTTTTTTCTGAGGTTCCAAGTCAACAAATATGGAAGTTCCTCTAATACCAATCGTTCCTTGGGTATTTTGATTTTTAATTCTTTTTTACGTTTACCAAAAACTGCATGTACAGATCCTTTGACTATTTCTTTTAATTGATTGGAAACGAATTTAAGCTTAGTGCCAGGCCTAACTAAATAAAAATCATTTTCAACTTTTAATATAGTTTTTAATTTTTTGGTTTCTATTAAAGCATTGCCTAAATTTTCAAAATTATCTTTAGCTAGGTTTTTGTTAACGAATAACTCACCAGACAAAACTTTGTTATTTGGGTTCGCTAAAGCACTCATTGGATTTAACCCCCATGCCAACAAAACTGAAGCCGTTGCTTTGCAAAAAACTCTTCTTTTCATACCTCTCATTGTATGCAAAAAAAGAATAGGAATGAAGTCTAAAATTACTGTTTTTATTATTTATTAATGCTTTGCTTTAAGTTTTTGAGGGAAGTATCGCTGAATTTGGTTTTGTATAAATAGCTTCCTCCAAAACCTATCACAAACATCACCACTCCAATCACTATCTTTATGAATATTTTGTCTTTCATTTTATTTTAAGAATCTTGGTTGTAGTCTTCATCATAAGGTAAGCTCGATGCGTATTCTGACGGTTCATTTTTTTTATTAACTTGTTCTGTATTTTTAGCTTCAAAGTCTTGGCCTAAAAAATCAAAAACCTTCTCATCAAAGATAAGGTCTTTATAAGCAATTTTTCTTACCAGATAAATACCCTCCATGGATTTGGCTCTAGATAATGCAACATAGGTTTGCCCATGTGCAAAAGCACCTCTATCTAAATCAATCGCTACTTTTTCAAAAGTCTGTCCTTGGGATTTGTGGATGGTCGAAGCCCAGGCTAATTTCAATGGATACTGAGAAAAAGTTGCCACTACTTTACGGTTAATCGTATCCTCAGCAACAGTGAATTGAATTTTATCCCATCTACTTTTTCCTAAAACAAAAATTTCATCCTTAATTTTAATACTAATAGAATTGGGCTTTAATTCATGAATGATTGCAAGGGTTCCATTCGACCATCGTCTTGGTTCATTGCCAACATCATTTTGAGTTAACATAACTTGCGCTCCTACTTTTAACTTTAATGTCTCTGGTGAAGGACAATCTTTTTCTTTAAAATCTCCCTTGATAGATCCCTCGTATTCAAAATGCTTAGAATCTAACTCTGCTAATTTTGAATTATTAATTTTATCTACTTTGGCATTGGTGGTGGAAAGTAAAATAACGCCATTTGGTACTTTAAAACCAGGTCCTTGATATCTTTGATTAATGTTTGCTAAATCTTGATCGTTGACTTTGGCTATTCTAAATTTATTTAATAAATCAATGAATGATTTATCCGATTGTCTAAATATTTTAGTTAATTCATTAATTTGAAAATTGGATTGGTAAAAAACTTGAGAGTTAAAAAAATAACTTCCATCGGGGTAAATACTTCTCATCACATCCCCTTCTAAATTTTGATTAACGATAGGTGAAAGCTGTAACAAATCTCCAAACATGACTACTTGAACTCCACCAAACGCTTTTTGATTTCCCCTATTCTTTCGTAACGATTCATCAATCGCATCCAGAATATCCGCTCGCATCATCGAACACTCATCAATCAGCAATACTTCCATTTTTTTCAACAAAGCTTTATCTTTTAAAAAACGAACATCTTCTTTTCTTATAAAAGTAGGTGGTAATTTAAAAAGCTTATGAATCGTCATGCCTTTTGCTTTAATTGCAGTCAAGCCCGTAGGAGCTACAATGGCATGAGGTCTTTTCGTGTTCTGTCTAAAATATTCAAGCAAGGTAGATTTTCCACATCCTGCTTTTCCAGTAATAAATAAATTAGATTTAGTATTTTCAATTGTATTAAAGATGCTTTTAAACTCTTCAGTTAAAACAA
>FUWD012833282.1_pt1 | contig 14054 bp, 10 predicted proteins | sample 1063281 | NCBI WGS metagenome assembly FUWD01 (sample SAMEA79048168, study PRJEB19326) | metagenome | biome: marine | reverse complement strand
TAATAAGCGCTCTCAGTGGTATGAAGATTGGATTTCAAAAGCCCGCGAAAGGTTTTTTATTCAAATAAAAGCCTGGTAGGTTTCCACAAATCTTTTAACACTTTCTTAACAAAGCCCGCAACTTCAATTACAAAGTAAAAAAATAGATATTTTTCCTCCTTCTTTTCGTTCTTTGTCCACAATTTTATTCTTTTTATCCACTTCATCTTTTTCTTTAATGGGGGTATTAAAAATTTTGTATTAACTGGCTTTATTCTCGTTGGTCAACAAACTTATGCACACTATCCACATAGTATATAAATAATAGATTTTCTAATTAAACTAATCTTATATAATATATAGAGTTAATAGGGTGCAAAATTTCTTGTCTGAAGACACCTTTTTCGGTAACATCTCAAGCTTTATTAAAGCAATTAATTTTAAGTTTACAACAATTTTAAACGGACAACTAAATGCGGATTACAACATCATCTGAAGAACTGCTTAAAACGCTTCAAAAGCTTTCTAAAGGAACACCCGCAAGATCAACTCTTCCTATTTTAAGCTGCGTATTATTTGAGGTTGATAATGACGGTGTTTCTTTGCGTACAACAGACTTAGAAATCACCATAAGCACCAAGCTCGAAGCAAGCATTGAAGAACCTGGATCGGCCGCTGTTCCACTGCAAACACTCATGGACATCACCAACGAAATGCAAGACACACGCATTTCGTTGTCAGTAGATAGCAACCTGAAAATTGAACTTGTAACAAACACAGGCACATACGACTTAATGGGAAAACCCGTTGAGGAGTTTCCTGCTCTTCCTGATGTGAACAATCGCAAAGCAAGCGGAATAGATTCAAGCTCGCTCAGAGAAATAATTAGAATGACAACGTTTGCGATCAGTAAAGACGAGCTAAAACCTGCTTTAACGGGTGTGCTTTTTCGATTTGAAGAGAAAAAACTAACCACAGTAGCAACAGACGGCCACAGGCTCGTGCGCTATATACAAAAAGATTTTGAAGGTAAAGACTTTGCTGGGGACATAATAATACCAAGAAAATTTTTAAACCTAATGAACTCGTTATTGGCATCCGATGAAAAAGTTCAAATTTGGATGGGAGACAACAGTTTAACAGCAAGCGTTGGTAGCGATTCTATTTTTACCCGAATTATAGATGAAAGATTTCCAGATTTTGAAAGCGTAATACCGACGGACAACGATAAAGAGCTTTTAGTAGAAAGAGAAGCTTTATTAAGCGCGGTAAAAAGAGTTTCCATTTTTTCCAATCGTTCTACACATCAGATAGCCCTTGATGTTGCCGAAGACAAAACAACCGTAAGAACGGAAGATCCAGAAAAAGCATCAAAAGCCAAAGAAGAAATTCCCTCAAAACTTACAGGGGAAAGCGTAACGGTGGGCTATAACGCCGCCTATTTGAAAGACATCTTGATGCATTTGAAAACAAAAAATATAGTTCTTCATCTAAAAACAGCCATAAGCGCATGCTTGGTTTTTCCAGACACCCAAGGACCAAACAACGAAATTACCATGTTGTTGATGCCTATTAGGCTTAATGATTAAAAGGTAAAAAAATCCACAACCAAACAGAAAAAACACGTTTCAATGCCACACATTGAGACAGTTGAAATACAAAACTATAGAAACCACGACCACGTTCAACTTGATTTTAAAAAAGGTATTAATGTGATCTGGGGAGAAAACGGTTCTGGAAAAACAGCGGCGCTGGAGGCAGTTTATACTCTTTCTATGGGAAGGAGTTTTCGCACCCGAAACCACAAGGAAACCCTAAAAGAAAACGCAAACAGGTCTTCCTTAAAAGGCACCTTTAACACAAACACCGCCGTGCGGGAAATTAAGCTAAATCATCTGTCGACCGGACAGAGACGTTTTTTTATCAACGGCACAGCCATAAAAAAAACAATGGATTTGATAGGTAAAACGCCGATTGTTTTATTGTCTCCAGAAGAACAAATCATAACAAAAGGTTCGCCTGGAGACAGGCGTGATTATTTCAATAAAATTTTTTCCATCATCTCAAGGGAGTATTTAAAAACGCTGCTTATATATCAAAGACTTATAAAACAAAGGAACTTTGCCCTTCGGGAAACACGAAAAAGACACACAAATCACACGGCTATAACAGCATGGAATGAACCTGTTGTTTCTACGGGAAAAAAACTCTGGAAACTAAAAACAGATATAATTAATCAAACGATTCTCGAACTGCAAAAAATAAATAAAAAACACGCCAAAGAAGATATTGATTTACAATTAGAATTTTTTCAGGAAGGAGAGGCAGAAACCTTTAAAAACCGCCTTGAAAGCTCGTTAGAACGAGACATTGTAAAAGGCCGGACAACGGCGGGACCACACCGAGACGAATATTGTTTTACATTTAACGGCAGATTGTTGAGAAAGTTTGGATCACAAGGAGAGCACAAGCTTGCTCTTGTTCTTATAAAAATGGCAGAGATAAACACAATAAAAAAAGCAACAGGAAAGACCCCCATTTTAATGCTTGACGATTTTTTTGCGAAATTAGATTTTCAAAGAGCTGACGGTGCGCTGTCTTTATTGAACGGAGAATACCAAACAATTATAACCACAACAGATATTGTGGACATTGAAAAACACGGGATTGATTTAGAGTCTGAAAACAACACCTCTTTACACATGGAAAGAATGTGCAAAGCTTAAAACAGGTATTAAATATTTATCTCCACAAGGCGGGGCTGGCAAAAGGGGTAGCACAAAACACAGCAATATCTGTTTGGCCAGATGTTGTTGGAGAAAAAATATCATCCAACACAACACCAGAAAGCGTGGAACACGGAACACTAACCATAAGAACAACAACACCGGCCTGGCGGCAAGAGCTCCAGTTTCAAAAACAAGATATAATAATAAAATTAAACAAGCGTATTGGTAAAAAAGCAATAAAGGACATTATCTTTTTATGATAAACAAAGAACAATCAGAACAGTACAGCGCAGAAAAAATACAGGTCTTAAAAGGCCTTGAGGCGGTGAGAAAACGCCCAGCAATGTACATAGGCGACGTTGGAAAACGCGGGCTTCACCATTTGATATATGAAGTTGTAGACAACAGTGTAGATGAAGCTCTGGCTGGACACTGTTCAAAAATACACGTCGAATTTAATGTAGACGGGAGCGTTTCAATTGAAGACAACGGCCGGGGAATACCCGTAGACATCCATAAAACAGAAAAGAAACCAGCCCTTGAAGTTGTTATGACGGTATTGCACGCAGGGGGAAAATTTGATAAAGGCTCATACAAAGTTTCGGGAGGACTACACGGCGTAGGCGTTTCGGTTGTAAACGCCCTGTCTGAATGGTTAGAAGCTGAAGTTCACAGAGAAGGGCAAGTACACAAGCAAAGATACGAGCGGGGCAACACAAAAACGAAAATTGAGATAATAGGAAAGACAAAAAAGACAGGTACAAAAATCACATTTATGCCTGACGAAGAAATCTTTAACGTAAGAAGCTGGGACTTTGATCTTATTGCAGACCGCTTGAGAGAGCTGGCATATCTGAATAGAGGGTTAGAAATTTCTCTTGTTGACACAACCGGCGAAGAAGAAAGAAAAGAAACATTTAAATTTAAAGGAGGCCTTTCTGACTTCATCAAGTTTTTGGACAGTTCCACAAATTCTTTACACAATAAAGTCATTACGATAAATAAAGAGAGCGGGGAGGCTCCGATTGATGTTGCCATGCGATATAATGACGGTTATTCAGAAAACATTTTATCTTTTGTAAACAACATAAACACAATAGAGGGCGGAACACACATGTCGGGCTTTAGATCCGCGCTTACTAGGGGGCTTAACTCTTATGGGAATAAAAACAACCTTATAAAAGGAGTTAAGGGCGAAAAAATTACCCTAAGCGGAGAAGATTTTAGAGAAGGGTTAACAGCTGTTGTTTCAATAAAAGTAGCGGAGCCACAGTTTGAAGGCCAAACAAAAACAAAATTGGGAAACGGTGAAATAAAAGGAATTGTTGACGCGATAGTTTATGAGGGGATACAAGAATTTTTAGAACAAAACCCATCTATTGCAAAGAGAGTTATAGGCAAAGCGCTGATGTCTCACAGAAGTCGTGAGGCGGCGAGAAAAGCCCGGGATTTAATCCGCAGAAAAAGCGCGCTTGAGGGAGGCTCTCTCCCTGGAAAGCTGGCGGACTGTTCAAATAAAGATCCGGAAATGTGTGAAATTTATCTTGTTGAGGGGGACTCTGCGGGCGGATCTGCAAAACAAGGCAGAGACAGACGCTTTCAGGCTATTCTGCCACTAAGGGGTAAAGTAATAAACGCAGAAAAAGCAAGAATAGATAAATTATTATCAAACAATGAAATTCAAACAATTATTACTGCATTGGGCACCGGTTTTGGCGGTGACGCGGAAGACGGAGATCAAAAGAAAAACGCAGCGGATTTTGACATTGAAAGACTTCGATACCATAAGGTTATAATTATGACCGATGCTGATGTTGACGGCAGCCACATTAGAACACTATTACTAACGTTTCTTTATCGCAAAATGCCCCAACTTATTACTAACGGAAATGTATATGTTGCACAACCGCCCCTATATAGATTAAAACAAGGAAAAAAGAGTGTATATGTATATAACGAAGATGAGCAAAAAACACTTCTTGAGCGCATGAGAAAAGATAACAAAACAACTAAAATAGATATTCAGAGATATAAAGGCCTGGGCGAAATGAACCCCGACCAACTTTGGTCAACAACAATGGATCCGGAAAAAAGGACCCTATTGCTTGTAACCGTCGAAGACGCAACGGAGGCTGCAAAAACATTTACAGACCTAATGGGTAGCGACGTTGAAGCGCGTCGATCATTTATTGAAGCAAACGCACTGTTTGTTGGAAATTTGGACATTTAAAAAGACAGAAAGAGAAAAATGGATTTATCGAGAGACAACATAGTAAAACTAGACATCGTTGATGAAATGCGCGAAAGCTACCTTAATTATTCAATGTCAGTTATTGTATCCCGGGCACTGCCCGACGTAAGAGACGGGTTAAAACCGGTACACAGAAGAATACTGTTTGGCATGAGCGAATTGGGAGTTGGGTGGAATAGGCCCTATAAAAAATCAGCCAGAATTGTCGGTGATGTTCTTGGTAAATATCATCCACACGGCGACTCCTCTGTGTATGATGCTCTGGTAAGAATGGCACAAGACTTTGCCATGAGGTATGAACTTGTAGACGGACAAGGAAACTTCGGATCGGTTGATGGAGACAGAGCTGCCGCCATGAGATATACTGAAGCGCGAATGACAAGGCTTGGCAGTGAAACAATGATAGATCTCGAGAAGAAAACAGTTGATTGGCAGCTAAACTTTGACGAGTCAATGAAAGAACCCACTGTTCTGCCAACAACGTTTCCTGCCTTACTTGTAAACGGATCAGAAGGAATAGCTGTTGGCATGGCCACAAAAATTCCTCCACAAAACATAACAGAAATTGTTAATGCTCTTATTACCCTCATTGAAAACCCAGAACTTGAAGTGAGCGAATTGTTGAAAATTGTTACTGGACCCGATTTTCCTACAGGCGCTATAATCATGGGCTACGAAGGTATAAAAAGCGCATATGAAACAGGAAGAGGAAAAGTTATTGTTCGTGCCCGGGCATCAATTGAAAGCGACAATCGGGGCCGTTCAAGTATTATTGTAAGCGAACTTCCCTATCAGGTAAACAAGGCTAATCTAATCGAAAAAATAGCAGACCATGTACGAAATAAAAAAATAGAAGGCATAAGAGACATAAGAGATGAGTCAGATAAAGACGGTATTAGGGTTGTAATTGAAACAAAAAAAGATGCAATACCTGAAGTTATTTTAAATCAGCTTTATAAATACACACAACTTCAAGACACGTTTGGGGTTATTTTGCTTGCCTTAGTAAATGGCGCGCCAAAACTTCTAACATTAAAAGAAACGCTTGCACATTTTATTAGTTTTAGACATGAAATTGTTGTTAGGCGCACGCAGTTTGAGTTGGATGAAGCAGAAGCAAAGGCTCACATATTAGAAGGATTAAAAATAGCACTAGACAATATAGACGAAGCTATAGAACTGATCAAAGCAAGTAAAGACCCAAGCTCGGCAAAAGAAGGACTGATTAACCAATTTGATCTTTCAGAAAAACAAGCACAAGCAATTTTAGATATGCGACTGCAAAGACTTACAGGCCTAGAAGTAGACAAAATAGTTGAACAGTATAAAGAAATAATAAAAATAATCGTAAAATTAAAAGGAATCCTGGAAAACCGTTCTCAAAGAATGGACATTATTAAACACGAACTAGAAGACGTTCGAGAAAGATTTGGTGACGAAAGAAGAACGGAAATTCTGCCTTTTGGCGCAGATGTTTCCCTAGAGGATATGATAGTTGAAGAAGACGTCGTAATAACGATTACACACAGCGGGTATATAAAGCGCACGCCCGCAACCACATATAGAAGTCAACGACGAGGTGGACGTGGAATAAAGGGTGCGCTATCTAAAGATACAGATTTTGTAGAAAATTTATTTATAGCAAACACACATAGTTATCTTTTGTTTTTTACAGACAAGGGAAAGTGTTATTGGTTAAAAGCATATGACATACCACAGGGCGGCAGGGCAACGTTAGGTCGCGCAGTTGTTAATTTGATTGGTTGTGAGCCCGGAGAAAAAGTTGAAGCGTTTGTAAGCGTTAAAACTTTTGACGACCAACACTATATTGCAATGGCAACACAAAAAGGGATAGTTAAAAAGACTGTTCTGTCTGCTTATAGCAAACCAAGAAAAGGCGGGATTTATGCCGTTGACATACGCGAAGGCGACAGGCTAATAGAAGCAAAAATCACAGATGGTGAAAACGATATTCTATTAGGCACCAAGGAAGGAAAATCAATTCGATTTTCCGAAAAAAATGTACGACCAACAGGACGAAAAACGATGGGCGTTAAAGGAATAACCTTAAGCTCAAAAACAGATGAGATTGTGGGAATGTTGGTGGTTAAAAGGGAAGGAACAATATTGGTTGCAACAGAAAAGGGCCTTGGAAAAAGAACTGACGTAATTCAATACAGAACACAAATGCGCGGAGGCAAAGGGGTAATGACAATGCGCGTTACAGAAAAAACAGGAAAAATGAAAGCCATCATGGAAGTTGTAGATACAGATGATTTGGTTGTAATAACAGACCAAGGCGTTTTAATGCGACAACCCATCGCGTCAATAAGAACCATTGGGCGAGTAACACAAGGCGTAAAATTAGTTAAGTTAGATGAAGGAACAACAATTTCATCTATAAGTCGGGTAATCCACGAAGACGACGAAAACGAGGAAGTAATAGATGAACAACTCGAAACAAAAACCCCCGAAGAAACACCACCAGAAGATGTGCCGCAATAGCAGTATTTGTAAAAACATTTTACGGATACAGGAAAAAATACTAAAAGCTCAAGAAAAAACAGGTCAAAATCAACCAGTAACAATTGTTGGAGTTACTAAAACACACCCGCCGGAAACAGTCTCGCTTGCAATTGCAGCAGGGTTGACACATATTGGAGAAAACAGAGTTCAAGAAGCAGAAAATAAATTTTTTAAAATTGAAAACGACAAAAGCGTTATTAAACATATGATTGGTCACCTCCAATCGAATAAAGTCAAAAAAGCTGTCAACTTATTTGACAGGATAGACGCAGTTGATTCATTAAAGCTCGCAGAAAACATTAGTAAAAACGCACAAAAACTAAATAAAACAATACCTGTTTTGCTTGAAATAAACATGAGTGAAGAAAACCAAAAGCACGGCTTTGATAAAAAAGAAATAGATAATGTTTTAGCCTGTTTAGAAAAGAAAAACTTAAAGGCAGAAGGATTAATGACAATTGGACCCCACACAAAAAATGAACAAAAAATCAGAGCAGCCTTTTCAGGGTTAAAAAGAATACTAGATAGAGTTAATCTACAACTTCCATCAGGCCACAAAAGCCTAACAACGCTTTCCATGGGCATGAGTGGAGATTATTTAATTGGCGTAGAAGAAGGAAGTACAATGGTTAGAATAGGAACAGCTATCTTTGGCGCCAGACAAATATATTTATAAAAAGATTTTTAACCATACTGTAGCTGATATGTAAGCAAAGTTAGCGGCCAGCTAAAGAGGTAGCTATTTCAGCACCGAGTTTTATATTATTAAGAGCTAAAGAAATATTTGCCTTTAAACATTTTCCACAAGAAAGATCAACAATTGTTTTTAATAAAAAAGGCGTAACGTCTTTACCTGATATTTTATTTTTATCTGCCAGCTTTAAAGCAGACTTCAAATAACCCCCTATTTCCTTTTTTGATATTTCATCTTTTTTTCTTATTGGGTTTGCGATTAAGAAGGCAGAATTAATTTTAAGCGCTCGCGAGGTTTTATATTGTTTTATTATTTCTTCAACAGATTTTACATGGTTATTAAGCTTTAAACCTGTGTTGCGAGAATAAAAACCCGGAAATTCTTTTGTTTTAAATCCAATAACCGGAACACCGAAAGACTCGAGAGTCTCAAGGGTTTTTGGAAGATCAAGAATAGATTTTGCACCAGCAGACACAACAATTATAGGAACGTTGCTTAGGGCCATTAAATCTTGAGACATGTCCATGTTTTTTGAATAATTGTGGTGAACGCCACCTATTCCCCCGGTGGAAAAAACGCTTATACCGGCCAAATAAGCCAAATGCATCGTAGCAGAAGCGGTCGTTGCTCCAGATCTCTTTTCAGAAACAATAGCCCCTAAATCTCGAAGAGAAGTTTTGTGTACAGCCGGATTATTACAAACAAACTCCAAATCTTTTTCATCAAGGCCTATTTTTATTTTTCCGTTTATAATAGCAATCGTGGCCGGGACAACTCCCGCGCTCATTAACAAATCCGCAGAATTTTTCGCAAAGGCAAGATTTTCGGGAAAAGGCATGCCGTGAGCTAAAATTGTAGACTCCAGAGCTAATACAGGCCCGTTCTTTTTGAGCGCCTTTTTTACATCCGGATGAAATAAAAAACTGTTAATGGTCATAGTTAAAGTTATCAGCGTAGGACATAAAAATTAGCATTAATTTCAAACCTTTAAGATGGAAAATAAAAACGAGCAAAAAATAATTTTTAGAGCAATAATAAACAGAAGCAGGGCAAACAAACAATGTTATCAAGCATAAAAAATTTTATTTTACCAAAAGATAAAAAAATCTCCAAAGAAGTCTTCACGTTAGCCCTTCCTGTAATTATAAGCAATTTGAGCAGAGTAATGATGAGCATTTTTGATGTGGCTATGGTGGGGCGTCTTGGCGCGGAGGCGCTGGCTGCGACGGGAATGGGCGCCATGCTGTTGTGGGGAGCCCTTAGCCTGGTATTGGGAATTCGTACGGCCGTTCAAACACTGTCTTCTCGGCGCTTGGGTCAAAAGATTTATCATGAAGCAGGAACGGCATTTCACAACGGATTGATCATGGCCACCGTATACGCACTGCCGATGTCATTGGCGGGCTGGCTTCTGGCAAAAGATCTGATACCGTTTTTTATATCAGACACAATTGCCACCCCTCTGGCTATTAAATACACCTCAATTGTATTTTTGAGCCTACTCTTTTCTGCATACAGTTTTGTTTTTCAAGGGTTTTATACCGGCATTGAAAAAACAAAAACACATATGGTTGTCACCATTTCAAGTAACGCTTTAAACGTATATTTAAACGCAGGTCTTATATATGGATCAAGCGGACTGCAAACGTTTTTCACGGATACAGCACCCGCGCTATCTTTTTTATACCCACTTTGGCAATGGATCGAATTCCCGGCGCTAGGAGTAAAAGGCGCAGCCCTGGCAACGCTGATTGCATCAACGTGGATGGCTGTTCATTATTTTATATTTCTGTTTTCAAAAGAGATTAAACATCGTTTTGCTGTTTTTAAATTTTCCATGGATACAACCATGATGAAAAGACAACTAAAGCTCGCAATACCACAAGGATTTCAAGAAATGATCATAGCGATTGGATGGTCCATGTTTTACAAGATCGTAGGCATGATTGGATTAATCGAGCTGGCAACCACACAACTGCTTTTTACCATAATGCACGCATCTTTCATGCCGGCGCTAGGAGTTGGACAGGCGTGCTCGACGCTGGTCAGCAAATATATGGGAGAGAAAAGGGTAGATAAATCAGAAACAAGTATTAAAGAATCCATACGACTAGCAGAATATATAATGGGAGTAATGGGGATAAGTTTTATCCTTTTTCCTAAAACGTATTTGTATATATTTACAAATGACCCAGAAATAATTCGTCTGGGCGTGTTTGGTTTAAGAATGATCGGTGCCGTTCAATTTTTAGATGCCATAGGCTTTGTTCTCTGGTTTGCCCTTGCTGGAGCAGGAAACACAATTTTCCCAGCTATGGTTGAATCTGTGTTAACATGGTTTATAATTGTTTTGGGCAGTTATGTTTTTGGGGTAAAAATGGCGATAGGTTTTACTGCCCCATGGGTGCTTTTTCCAGTTTATATGGCTCTGTTTGCAGGAACGATGGTTTGGAAAATAAGTAAAGGAGACTGGAAAGAGATAAAGGTCTAGAATGGACATTGTAAATTTGAAAAAAACAAAATGAATTTAAAATTAGAATTAAAACGTCTTTTTTGTGTAGGCCCCATTGGTTTTTTGTTAACTATAATTATTTGGGTCGGAGCCATTAAGCTTGAAAACGCAATGGATATACCAAAAATGATTATAAACCCAACATTCAAAAATTTTCTGCTTATAATATTTTTAATTGATGCTGTGTATTTATTTTTAGGAAGCCAACTAACATTAAAACCAAAAGAAAGAGGAAAGGTATTAATTACACACGGACCATTTAGATATATACGCCACCCAATATATAGCGCGATTATTTTTTCTGGATCAGGAATTATGGCAGTGTGGAATGAGTCGTGGATTGTTTTAACATTTGTATTGCCGCTTTCGCTTTTTTGGTCTTGGTTGGTACAAAAGGAAGAAAATTATATGATAACTATATTTGGCAAACAATACGAAGAATATCAAGAAAAAACAGGACAGTTTTTACCCTCTTGGAAAGCGATCAAAAAAGAACCAAAAGAATAAAGTATAAAACCTATAATGATGAATCTGTTTTGTAAATTCCTGCCCCTAAAAATGAAAAGGAAAATTATTATTAATAATTAAAAAAGGAAATGTATTATGAACTTGTTTAATACACGAATTTATTTATTAACGTTAATACTAGGAATAGCAATGGGAAAAAATCAAAATAATGGTTTTGAATATGTTCAGTCTTCGGGCGGGATTGAAGAGTACACAATGAAATCAAACGACTTATCTGTTTTACTGATGGAAGACCACTCAGCACCGGTTGCAACTTTTATGGTAACTTACCATGTTGGTTCCAGGAATGAAGCCGTTGGACACACAGGCTCAACCCACCTGTTGGAACACATGATGTTTAAAGGGTCACGAAATTTTAATAAAAAACGTAATACCGCAATTTGGACCGTATTGCAAAACGTTGGGGCACGAATAAACGCCACAACTTGGCTGGACAGAACAAATTATTTTGAACTATTACCCAGCGAACATCTGGAAACGGCTATCGCAATCGAAGCAGATCGAATGAGAAACGCTTTTTTGCGCGACGAAGACCGACAACCGGAAATGACAGTGGTGCGAAACGAATTTGAGCGGGGAGAAAACGACCCTTTTGATGCATTGGATAAAAATATTTGGGCAACGGCATATCAGGCCCACCCGTATCACCACTCAACAATCGGTTGGCGATCAGATATAGAAAACGTGTCAACTGAACGGCTGCGCGAATTTTATAATACCTACTATTGGCCCAACAACGCCACCGTCACAATTATAGGTGATTTTGAAAAACAAGAAGCCCTAAAGTTGATTAAAAAATATTTTGGGAAACATAAAAAAAGCAAACATGAAATACCGGAAATGTATACAACAGAACCAAAACAAGAAGGGCCAAGAAGACTTTCAATTAATCGACGGGGAGAAACTGGAATGGTGGGAATTGCCCATAAGTCTCCGGAAGGATTAGAAGAAGACACATATTCGCTTCATATTTTATCAAAAATTCTTGGTGGCGGCAAATCCAGCCGTTTATATAGAAAAATTGTTGACAAAGGGCTGGCAACAGGCTTATTTATGTGGGATTTCCCTTTTAAGGATAACGGTCTTTTTATTACATATGTTTTCATGACACCCGGAACAGATCACAGCAAGGTTGAAAACCTGGTGCTTGAAGAATATGAAAATATAAAACAAAACGGAGTTTTGAAGTCTGAAGTTGAAAGAGCTAAAGCACAAATTCGATCTGAAATGGCGTTTAGCAGAGACGGGTCTTATTCAATAGCATCAGCTTTAAACGAATCCATTGCAATTGGCGATTGGAAATTTTATACAACATATAATGAAAAAATTTCTTCGGTAAAAAAAGAAGATATTAAAAACGCAGCTAATAAATACTTAAAAGAAGATCAAAGCACAACGGGTTATTTTATTCCGGAATCAAACGGTGAAGAAAGCAATCATGTTGGTGCAAAAAAAGTTCACCAACCCCTTAATTATAGTTCTAAAGAAACCGCAGAAACAAATGTGTCTGCACGCACAACAACCGGGATTAAAAAATCAAACAAAAAGGCATCAATAGCCAAACAGATCGTTACATCAAAACCTTTACCCGGCATAGAATTAAAAACCCTAAAGACATCTGTAGAAGATGTTGTTACAATAACAGGTAGTATGCTTGGCGGCGATGAGTTTAGTCCGGTTAGAAACAAATCAATTGCAGAACTAACAGCAGAAATGCTTGGCGAAGGAACAACAACGCAAAATAAATTTGAAATAAGCGAAAGATTAGAATCTGTTGGAGCCAGCCTAAATTTTTCAAGTGATAACTATAGAGTTAGGTTTAATGCCAGATGTATGAAAAAGGACGTTCCTTTGGTTGTTGAGCTATTGGGGGAACAGTTAAGAACACCCGCCTTCAATGAGACAGACCTTGAGAATTTGCAGAAACGACTAATAGGAGGCCTGAAAAGATCTAAACAAAATACACGAACAAGAGCAAGCGGAGAATTCAAAAGAACTTTATACCCGAAAAAACACCCAAACTATTCAAGCGAAATAGATGATATAATAGCAGATGTTAAAAAAGTATCAACGAAAAATTTAAAATCGTTTCATGAAACGAATTATGGTTTGGGAAATATGCGCATTGTAGTGGTTGGAGATGTAGACAACAACGCAATATCTAAAGCACTCAAACATGCTTTTAAAAACTGGAAGAAATCGAAATTATTTATCCCAGACCTCACACTGTCAGCTAATGACGCTGGTCCGAAAACACACTACGTAACCGTGAAAGACAAAACAAGCGTAGATATGTTTATGGGCGTACCGATTGGAATAGACAATACACATGAAGATTATTATTCGCTTATGGTTGCAAATTATATTTTAGGTGGAAATTTTGCCGCACGCCTTATGCAAACAGTAAGGGACAAAATGGGGCTAACATACGGAGTGTATTCCAGCATTAGAGGAGCAAGCAATGGTAACGATGGCTATTGGAGCGTATGGGGGACTTTTGCGCCTGAGATGTTAAAGAAAGGAAAACAAGCCGTTGCAGATCAAGTTAATAGTTGGGTAGAAGGCATAACAGACGAAGAATTGAATGCAAAAAAAGAAACAATAACAGGTTCATATAAAGTCGGATTGGCAACAACCGGCGGATTGGCAGGACAAATCATACGAAACGCCGAAAAAGGATATGATGATTCAATGCTGGATGAATACCCAAGCATAATTCAAAAATTAACACTCAAACAAATTAATGAAGCAATTAAAAAATACATTAACCCCGAAAAATTGGTTATTGTTGCGGCGGGATCAATTGATAAAGACGGACAACCCCTAAAAGAACAA
>FUWD012841894.1_pt1 | contig 14061 bp, 13 predicted proteins | sample 1063281 | NCBI WGS metagenome assembly FUWD01 (sample SAMEA79048168, study PRJEB19326) | metagenome | biome: marine | reverse complement strand
AAGATGGGCTATAAACCGAATCATGACTTGTTTTATTATAAGACGCGGAACAATAAGGAAGTTGATTTTGTCTTGAAGGATGGCTTGAAAATCAAGATGTTGATTCAAGTCGCGTATGACCTTGACGGATACGGTACGAGGGAAAGAGAGACGAAGGCTTTGCTGGAAGCGAGTGGGGAGCTGCGATGTGATGCTTTGCTCATTTTGACGTGGGATCATGAATCAGAAACGGAAGTACAAGGAAAGAAAATCATCTTTTTGCCGGTATGGAAATGGTTGTTGGAAACAAAGGGGTAATGTACCTTTTCGCGACGGAACTTACAACTGACAACTGACAACTGACAACGGGGAACGGGGAACGGGAGGAGATTCTTCTGCCGTAGAGACGCCCCGCCGGGGCGTCTCTACATGGAAACTGGGAGCGCTCGGTGCGATTATGAATCAGATTCTTCTGCCGTAGAGACGCCCCGGCGGGGCGTCTCTTTTTCAATCATATCAACATGTACTATAAGACGCCCCGCCGGGGCGTCTCTACCTGGAAACCAGGAACGCTCGGTGCGATTATGAATCAGGACGGGAGGGTCGGGTACCTGACCCTTTTTTCGCTTGTTTTTGCGTGTTTATTAAATTTATGTATAATAAATACAGATATTAGTATAATTATTTGCTTTGTAAATACACAAATTTATGATTAAGCGATTTTTTAGCCCAATTGAGCCATTATTATCTCCAAACAAAGTCTTGGTGATATATGGGCCACGGAGGGTTGGTAAGACGACTCTTTTAAAGGAGCTTCTCGAAAAAACCGCATTGAAGTATCGTTTCGACAGCGGTGAAAATTTGCGTGTCCAGGAGATTTTTGAATCCGGTGATTTTGAAAGAATCAAGGAGTATGTCGGGGATAACGAGCTTATCGCTATCGATGAGGCTCAGCAGATCCCGTCCATCGGAAGGGGGCTTAAAATCATGGTCGATCAGATCCCGGGAATCAGGATCGTGGTAACAGGATCTTCAAGCTTCGAATTGTTCAATCAGGTCGGCGAGCCGTTGGTCGGAAGAAAAAAACGATCACGCTGTATCCGTTCGCGCAGGTTGAATTGAAAAACGAGTTCGGTGTTTTCGATCTCAAGCGGCGATTGGAAGAATTTTTGGTTTATGGTTCCTATCCTGACGTTTTTTTGGCGCCGACCAAACAGGAAAAGATAGTGTTGCTCAATGAAATCGTGGATTCATATCTGCTGAGGGATGTCCTCGCTTTGAACGGTGTGAAAAAATCACGCACGCTCGTCGATCTGGTCAAACTGTTGGCGCTTCAGGTTGGCAACGAAGTTTCCCTCAATGAACTCGCCCAACAACTCAATGCCAATGTCCGGACGGTTGAAAAATATCTGGATATCCTGGAAAAAGGATTCGTGATCGTTTCTCTTTCAACTCTGAAGCGCAATCTGAGGAACGAGGTCAGGGGAAAGCGGAAATATTATTTTTTCGATCTGGGCGTGCGAAATGCCATTATTTCCCAGTTCAGTGACGTCTCGTCACGAAACGACACAGGGGCCCTCTGGGAAAATTTCCTGTTTTTCGAGCGACTGAAGCGATGTTCTTATCAGGAAATCTTTGCCAATCGATATTTTTGGCGGACCTACGATCAGAAAGAGATCGATCTGGTGGAGGAGCGTGATGGCGGATTTTTTGCCTATGAATTCAAATGGAAGGCGGATAAAAAGCAACCGCCGAAGGAGTTCTTGAGAGGATATGCGGGCGCCCGGTTTGAAATTGTCAATCGCGAAACGTATTGGGAGTTCGTCGCCGGCGAAGAGGAAGACGGGAAGAGGGAAGGAAAATAATGAGAAAAACAAAGGTTCCCACCCCTTTCATTCTATAAGAAAAAACAGGCCTCGCCATTCGGCGGGCCCGTCGTTTTTTCGTCATCGCTTTTCCCAGTCGAGATCCGGATCGAACGGGTCGATGTTCTTCCACCTGATATGGGGGATGATTTCCGTCACTCCGAATCCGCGGATGCCAGCGATGTCCAGACGCCTGCTGGCACGGAGGATGTCGCCGATCATCTCGACCTCGCGGTCGGTAAGGAGGGAGAGCGGAACCGCGGGATCGCATCCGTTGAAGAACGGGTCGGTCGCGAAGAACTCGTACGCCTGTTCGAGGATGGTTTCCTGAATCTTCCAGTTCACCTCGCCGTAGATCCGTTGGTACATCCAGGTCCGAAGCCGTTCGTACCGTTTCGCGGTCTCGGATTCGGAGAAAGAGATGATTCCTTTCTCCGCGCTTTCCCGGATGAGGGCCTTCACGCAGTTGAGCGTCCGGTTCCGATGGTCCCTGCCCAGGGATTCCCACAGTTCGCGGTCGGTCTTGTGCTTCTCGCGGTCGAGATAGCCGTATCGGCTCGCGTCGTTGAAATCCGAGAAGGTGTAGGCGATTTTGTCGGCATACATCGCGACGGCGTATTCGAACGGGAGCGACGGATCGACGATGAGTGCCTTCTTTCCCCTGGAATGATTGAGCATCCCCTCGAGCGTCTCGAAGGCGAGGTTGAGGCCCATGCCCTTGCGCTCGATATGCTGGGCGACGACGACGCCCATCACCTCGTGTCGGAATTCCTTTCCGGTCGCCTTCGAGAGGAACCGTTCGCCGAGGTGTCCGTACGGCGTGTGACCGATATCGTGTCCGACGGCGATCGCCTCGGTTAGGGATATGTTGAGTCCCAGGATCTCCGCGATCGTCACGGCGATAGCGACCACCTCGTCGGTATGGATGAGGCGGGTGCGGACATGCGGGTTCGCGGGGAGCGAATAGACCTGCGTCTTCGTGCCGAGCCGGCGGAATCCCTTGCTGTTCCGAAGTTTCTTGGCGTCGAGCCGGTACGGATCGAGGATGCCGTAGTATTCGGCGTCATCTTGGTCGTACTTTTTCCTGTGGCGGCGGCCACGGCTGTTTTCCGCATCGAACGCTTTGCCCTTGAGGCAATCCTTGTATTTTTTCAGTTTCATGGTTTCCGGGGGTTTTTGTTGTGAAGGAACGACAGATGAGCATAGCAGGAATGCCGGGCATATCGCAAGTCCGGTTTTCGAGAGAGGGGGTCGGGTACCTGTTCCTGTCCATTACCCGTTCGCCTTGCCATTTTGACGGGAACGGGGTATCGTATCGTGATGACCAAGAAGAAAACGGCCGCGGACAAGGCGGCGGACAAGCGGAAGAAGAAGGCGGACAAGGCGGTGGCCGAACCGTCCGTTTCGTCGCGTCCGGCGAAGGCGAAACCGGCCCACGCGCGGAAGGCGGTCGCCGTCCGTCCCGATATGCCGGGACTCCCGAGCGAATGGATCACCGTGTCGGGCGCGCGGACGCACAATTTGAAGAACGTTTCCGTCTCGATGCCGCGCGGGAAGATGATTGCCTTTACGGGTCTTTCCGGATCGGGCAAGTCCTCGCTCGCCTTCGATACCATCTTCGCGGAGGGACAGCGACGCTACGTGGAGAGCCTGTCCGCGTACGCACGGCAGTTCCTCAATACCATGCAGAAGCCGGACGTGGACGAGATCACGGGACTGTCTCCCGCCATCTCGATCGATCAGAAATCGGCTGGACGAAATCCCCGTTCGACGGTCGCGACCGTGACCGAAATCTACGACTATCTGCGCGTACTGTTCGCGCGGCTCGGCCGGCCGAGGTGTCTCGTATGCGGACACGAGATCGAGAAACTCGCACCGGACGAGATCCTGTCGCTGATTGCCGATTCGGTCGCGAAGGCGACGGCGGGTCGGTCGTCGATACCGAAGACCGAGACGCTGCTGCTGTCGGCGCCGATCGTCCGCGGTCGCAAAGGCGAATACTATCAGCTGCTCTACGACGCGCTCGGCAAGGGATTCGCCGAGGCGATGGTGGACGGTGCCCGGCACAGTCTCCGCGAGCAGTTGGTCATCGCGAAGAACCGGAAACACGATATTGACCTCGTCGTCGACGAGATCTCGCTCCGCGAGTTTGCCGAATTTCCCCAATCTTCCGAGGAGCGTCTCCGCGAGGCGGTCGACCGCGCGCTTGCGGAGAGCGACGGGCTTATCCGGACGGTCATGGGCGGGACGGACCGCGTCTATTCTTCCAAGTATTCCTGTCCGAACGACGGATTCTCGTATCCGGAGATCGAACCGAGACTGTTCTCGTTCAATTCCCCGTACGGTGCGTGTCCGGCATGCAACGGACTCGGGACGAAACATTTTTTCGGCAACGAGCCGTGCGATGTCTGTCACGGGTCGCGCCTGCGCGAGGAAGCGCTCCATGTCCTCGTCGGCGGACGGAACATCGTCGAACTCACCGCGATGACGATCCGCGAGTCGAAGGAATTTTTCGACACGCTCGAACTTACCGGACGGGAGCGGCAGATCGCGGCGGTCGTGTTCCGCGAGATTGGAAGCCGGCTCGACTTCCTGCTCGATGTCGGACTTGACTACCTCACGCTCGATCGGCGCGCCAATACGCTCTCCGGCGGCGAGGCGCAGCGGATCCGGCTCGCCTCCCAGCTCGGGAGCCGTCTTGTCGGCGCGCTCTATGTCCTCGACGAGCCGACCATCGGGCTCCATTCCCGGGATAATGACCGGCTCATCGCGACCCTGCGGAACCTGCGCGACCTTGGCAATACGATCATCGTCGTCGAACACGACGAGGATACCGTGTTCGCCTCGGACTATCTTGTCGACATCGGCCCCGAAGCCGGCGTCCACGGTGGAAAGATCGTCGCCTCCGGTTGGATCGAGGAACTACTCGTCGCCGAAGGAAATCCGTCCGGGTCCCGGACCCTCGCGTATCTGCGCGGGGACGAGACGCTTCCGGTCCCGAAGGCGCGTCGGTCCCGCGACAAGGGGACGCTCCGCATCCGTGGCGGAGAAATATTCAATATCCGCAACCTGAACGCCGACATCCCGCTCGGCCGTTTCGTCGCGATCACGGGCGTGTCCGGCTCGGGCAAGTCGTCGTTCCTGTACGAGATCGTGCACAGGAACCTTCGTGCTAGGCTCGACCGGCGGTACCGATCGAACAAGGTCGAACACTGTCAGACCTTCACCGGGACGGAGTATCTTTCCCGGGCCGTGCTTATCGACCAGAGCCCGATCGGCCGCACCCCACGCTCGAATCCGGCGACCTATACCGGCGCGTGGACGCATATCCGCGACCTGTTCGCTTCCACCGAGGAGGCGCGTGTCCGCGGGTGGAAGTCCGGGCGCTTCTCGTTCAACCGTCCAGGCGGGCGGTGCGAGACCTGCGAAGGGAACGGCTTCATCGCGGTCGAGATGCACTTCCTTCCGACGGTGTATGTGCCGTGCGACGTGTGTAATGGTACGCGCTTCACCAAGGAAACGCTCGAGATCGCATACAAGGGAAAGAATATTGCCGAGGTGCTGGCCATGACGATCGAGGAAGCGCACGGGTTCTTCCGCGATATTCCGGCGATCGCCGACCGGCTGCGGACGCTCGAAGAGGTCGGCCTCGGCTATTTGCAGCTCGGCCAGCCCGCGACGACCCTTTCCGGCGGCGAGGCCCAGCGCGTGAAGATCGCGAGCGAGCTGTACCGTCGTTCGACCGAGCGGACCATCTATCTGCTCGACGAACCGACCATCGGTCTGCACTACGACGACGTGAAGAAACTCCTCGAGATCCTGAACCGCCTCGTCGACAAAGGGAACTCCGTCGTCGTCATCGAACACAGCATGGATTTCGTGAAGTCCGCCGACTGGGTCATCGACATCGGCCCCGAGGGCGGTGTCGGCGGGGGAAGGGTCGTCGCGTCCGGTACGCCCGAGGATGTCGCCAAGACCCCGGGTTCGTATACGGGGGAGTATCTGAAGCGGGCCTTGAAGCAGTCGGGAAAGTCGTAAGACGAAAGATATGGAAAAGAAACAGATCGTGTTCATACATGGCGGCGAGGTGCTCGCCGATCGGGGCGACCTCGTTCGGATCCTCCGGGAGGTATGGGAAGTGCGCGAGCCGATTTGGAGTCCGGAGCCGAAGAAGCGTTTCCGGACGGACATCGCGCGACGGTTTTTCGACCGCGCGGAAATTATCATGCCCGAGATGCCGAATCCGCTCGATGCGCGGTACGCGGAGTGGGAAGTCTGGTTCGACCGGCATGTCCCGCTCCTTTGCGACGGCGTCGTCCTCGTCGGACACAGTCTCGGCGGAATCTTTCTCGCGAAATACCTCGCCACGCGGACGCTTCCGGTCCGGGTTTCGCTCCTCGCCCTTGTGGCTGCGCCGTTCCGCGACGAGTCGGTCGAGCCGCTCGGCGACTTCCGTCTCCCTGAGGACCTTTCCGGCATCGCGCGACAGGCCGACCATATCATCCTCTTTTATTCCGACGACGATCCGGTCGTCCCGGTCTCGGAGATCGATGGCTATGCCGGGGCGCTTCCCGGAGCGGAGAAAATCGTCCTTTCCGGACGGGGGCATTTCAATGTCGAGGAATTTCCCGAACTCGAAAGCCGTATCGCTCAAGCGATCGGTACATGACCCCTGTAACGCGTATCATGTGATACCACGTGACGGTCGTTCGTTGGTGTCACGTTCCAGAACAATGATGAGGCGACGGACGGTCAGTCGAGGAGGCTGTCGTAGCGGGCGCGGGCCTTGTGGAAGGCATCCATGGAATCGCCCTCGAGCGGGGTGCCCTTGGGCAGGTCGAGGTTGAGCGGGTTCACGGGGACGCCGTCTTTTTTTATGCCGTAGTCGAGGTGCGGACCGGTGGACCAGCCGGTCGAGCCGACGAAGCCGATGACTTCGCCCCGTTCGACCCGCGTACCGGACCGGATGCCTTTCGCAAATCCGGAGAGGTGTCCGTAGTGCGTGGTATAACCGTTGTCGTGCCGGAGTCGGATCATGTTTCCCCAGCCGCCTTCCCAACCGGCGCTCGAGACGGTTCCATGCGCGGAGGCGACGACCGGGGTGCCGACCGGGGCGGCGTAGTCGATCTGATAGTGCGCGGTCACCGTTTTTGTGATGGGATGGAGTCGGGCTCCGGTGAAGCCGGAGGTGATGCGACGGTAGGAGAGGGGCGCCTTTAGGAATTGCCGTTCAAGGGCGCGCCCCTCGGAGTCGTAGTATCCGGCCCGTCCGTCGTGCTCGAAGCGGTACGCGGAATATTCCTTCCCGTCGTTCACAAACCGCGCGGCGAGAAGTGGTCCATCCGGTGCCTCTTTGCCGTCGAGCGTTCGGTGCTCGTAGATGGCGGAGAATTCGTCGCCCTGGCGGATGTCGGTCATGAAGTCGATGTCGAAGGCGAGTGCGTCCGCCATTTCGATGATCGTCGCCTCGGAAAGCCCGGCATCGAGAGCGTCGGCATAGAGAAACCGGTCAATCGTTCCGCGGACGACTTCTTCCATCGTGGCATACGTGATCGGCTCCTCCCGGGTGACAAAGCCGTCGCCGTCGCGTTCGACAATTATCTGGGTCTCCGTGTCCCGGTCGTATTCCATCCGGTAGGCGATGTCGTCTCCGTCCCGGAACCGGAACCGGAGTTCGCGACCAATCCGGAGCATGGACAGGTCGAAGACGTCCGCCGCGGAGGCGAGAATGTCGAGCGTGTCGTTGCCGTCGAAATGCCCGCACTCGGCGAAGAGCTCCGCGGGGAGGTCGCCCTCGGCGACCGTGTGCGCGACGACAGTGTCGGCCGGCTCTTTCGCACCGGCATTTCCCGTGTCCGTCTCCGATACGCCAGCGACCGTCGGACCCGTCGGGATATGTGTGGCGTTCCCGCGACGGTTCCATACGATGACGGCGACCGCGATGCCGGAGAGAACGATGACGGGGAATATCCGGTTCCGTCGTTTCGGTCGCGGGAGCGGTCGGAGCCGGTGTTCGTGATCGTATCCGATCGGCGGACGGTCCATAGGGTATCGATTATCGGATTCCGAACGGATATTCCATTTTTCCGTTGTACCATTTCAGGCCGGGAAATGGAAGGGTTCGGATGCCCCGATGATCGCCATATGTGCGTACTCAGTACCGCTGACTCTTGACAGATTTCCGTTTTCGTCGTATGTTTTCGTGATCGGATTCGCGGATAGTCTGCGGTTCGGTCGTGTCATTTGACATCAGAAACATCAAATCCCGAAAGGGAAAGGAGAAAGAACATGGGAACACTCGGTATACTCGTCATACTCGTGACGATTTTCACCCTGTACCTGTTCAGACACATCGGAAACAGGATTTCCAAAAAGAAATGGACCTTCGTGCCTTCGGGCTTCGGATTGCTTTTCATGGCTTTTGTGACCATGAATGTCTATTGGCTTGCGGACCTGTGTATCGGAGTCTATGTCGACAGATATGTCGCCCATTCGTGGAGCGAGCAGATAGTCACGGAGACGCCCATCGAGGATCTCGTCTTCGGAAACGAGACGCAGGGATTTCTCGGGTTCGTCGGCGAACGCGAAGTCCTGCGGTTTTCGTCCGTGAACGGTCTCGGGGAGCGCCGGAGAGGGATGCTCGACGTTTCGGAGTGCGTTTTCAATCCGGCAGTCGGCACGGCAAAAATCGCGGAGGTGATGCCGGTGAGGACGTACGCGAATTCCGCGGACGGATTCTTCTTCCGCGGACTTCACGACAGGAAGAATGCGTTCTACAGGGTGTATATCTTCTAAGCGCGTAATCGTCGGAGCGGATGATTCCTCCGACACAAACGACAACGAAATGGAGGAGTTGAAAAACGGGAACCATCCCCGGTAAAAGGGATATCGGCATCGACCGGTATCCCTTTTCTTTTTGTCTTTTCGCGGCCGATCGGGTTCCGTCACGCTCCCGTTTTCCGTATCTCGCGGAGCAGTTCCTCGAGGGTCGATTCGATTTTCGCGATGCGTCGCAGGTCTTCGGTGCGTTCGACGCTGTCTTCCTTGTCGTCCTTCTCGATCTCCTCGCCAATCTCCTCCACGTCCTCGGAAATCTCCTCGACTTCCTCGCCGATCCCCTTGACCTCTTCCTGGATGGTGTCGATGTCTTTTCCGATCTCTTCCACGTCCTCGGAAATCTCCTCGACTTCTTCGCTCACCTCCTCTATCCGGGCCTCCTGCCGGTTCACCGACATCTGTATGAAGACGGAAAGGTAGATCGCCTCGAGCGAGACGGCGGTGGTCAGGATGAGCATGATGCGGTCGGAGGGAACGCCGAAAAATTCCAAGGCGAATATCCCCGCGAAAAAGGCGGTGTGAACGACGAGCGAGGCCGGCGAACCAATCCGTCGGGTTGCCGACATTGCGAAGCGGTCGACTGCCCGTTCCATATTTTCTGTTTGTCGTCGTCGGTTCATAGCGTGTCTTCGTGGTCGGTTTCCCGTCCGGCGGCCGTCTGTTCCGTCGCAATGACGGACGGTTGGCTGACGGTATCACGCCTCCAGTATACACCCCTCGACCGCTTTCCGAAAAGTCGATATGATACAGGGGATGGAAGATAAATCATGAATCGTATGAATTTCGAACGGATGTATTTCCCAGGGTCGGGCGAAGGCGAAGGCGAGGACGGCGATCCGGTGTTCTCCGAGCTGATCGATATCGCCTCCGGATCCGTCGATCCTCCGGATTATCGGGGCGGCGGCAGTCCGACTCCGGGGGAGTTCGCGTACGACTCTCTGCGGGAGACGCGCATGATTCGGGGCGACGACGCGGCCTATGAGCTGGCCGAGCGGATCGCAGCGGCCCTCAAGGGAAAATCGTCGCATCCCGGAGAGGCTCGCGAAGTCCGCGAGGCGGCACTCGAGTTTTTGTCTGAGAACGACCGCCTTCCCGAAGATTGATCCTGTCATCATGCCTATGCGTACGAATATCGTCCATGAAGGTGCCGACGAACTATCATACGAGATACGGGGAATCGTCCGCGTCGCGGAGCGGCTTCGGGAACTCGGTGTCGACATCGTTTGGGAAAATATCGGCGACCCGGTCGCGAAGGGGGAGCCAGTCCCGGGGTGGATCAAGGACATCGTCGCCGAAACGATGCGCGATGACGCATCTTTCGGGTATTCGCCGACAAAAGGCGTTTCGGCCGCACGCGCGTTCATCGCCGCGGAACGGTCCCGAGAGTCGGGTGTCACGATCGACCCCGACGACATCCTGTTTTTCAACGGTCTCGGTGACGCGATTTCCATCGTCTATACCTATCTTCGCCGGTCGGCGCGGATCATCGGCCCCTCGCCGGCGTACCCGACGCATTCCTCGGCCGAGGCTGCGCATGCCGGCGCCCCGCATATCACCTACGCGCTCGATCACCGGAAGAATTGGTATCCGGATCTGGAGGACATCCGCAACAAGGTGCGGTACAATCCGCAAGTGACGGGAATCCTGATCATCAATCCGGACAATCCGACCGGCATGGTCTATCCGAAGCAGGTGCTTCGGGAGATCGTTTCCATTGCCAGGGAATACGGGTTGTTCCTTATTTCCGACGAGACCTATGCCAGGTTGTCCTTCGGTCGCGAGAAGATGACTCCGCTGTACGAGATGATTGGCGACGATGTGCCGGCCATCGTGATGCGCGGACTGTCCAAGGAAGTGCCGTGGCCGGGGAGCCGATGCGGATGGATCGAAATCTACAACAAGGACGGGGACGCGGCGTTCGCGCGCTATGCCAAGACGCTGGTCGACGCGAAGACGCTCGAAGTCTGCTCGACGACCCTTCCGCAGATGGCCCTGCCGAAGATTCTCGGCGACGATCGGTTCGCCGGCCATGTCCGCGACCGTTCCGAGAAGTACCGGAGGAAGGCCGATATCGCGCGTGCCGTTTTTTCGAAGCTTCCAGGTGTGATCGCTCCCTGTCCGGAAAGCTCCTTCTATTATTCCGTGGTTTTCGAGGACGGGGTCCTTGGTGACGGGGCGACCCTGCCGATAGCCGATCCGACGGTATGTGAGTACATCGCGCGGGAAACCGCCGGCGTCCCCGTGGACAAACGGTTCGTGCTGTATCTCATGGCGGCGACCGGTATCTGCGTCGTGCCGTTGTCCGGTTTCAACACGGGCCTTCCCGGATTCCGGATGACGCTCCTCGAGCCGGACGAGGATCGGTTCCGGACCATCGTGGAGTCCGTCGCCGCGGCGATACGGACCTATACGGATAACGGATAACGGATAACGGGGGACGGAGAACGATTCGATTTCGAATTTCGAAGAATGATGGCGCGGTATGGACCGGTTTTTTGTCGATCGTGTATCATTATCCGTCCCCTGACGCATCACATGGCGAACGAAAAGAAAAACATCGAGGTGGACGGGCGATCGCTGGCATACGAACTGTGCCGTCATCATCGGGCGAAACGGGTGAGCGTACGCGTCCGGCCCGGAACGGGCGGTGTCGGACGGGTCGTTCTCACTGTTCCGAGGCGCGGGTCGGTGCGTATCGGTGAGGATTTTCTCCGCAGGCATGCGGAGTGGGTATTCGAACAGGTCGGTCGGCTTGCGGGCCGGGAATCGGCGCTCACCCGGTCCGATCCGGCGGAATATCGGAAGCGGCACGACGAGGCGCTCGGATTCGTCCGGGAGCGGGTGGAACACTGGAATCGGCTGTACGGGTTTACATACGGGATTATCACGATCCGGGACCAGAAGACCCGATGGGGGAGCTGTTCGCGCTCGGGAAACCTCAGTTTCAGTTGGAAACTGCTTCTCTTGCCCGAGCGTCTGGCGGATTATGTGGTCGTGCACGAACTGTGTCATCTCGCGGAGTTTAATCATTCCAATCGGTTCTGGGCCCTCGTCGCGCGGACGATTCCCGAATACCAGCATATTGCCAGGGAGTTGCGAAAGGGGTAGGATGATTCGAATCGGACAAAACGGGAAACTGACAACTGACAACGGGGACGGTGCGGGATGGAAGTTATATGAGGATGATCGAAACCGGTTTTGCTCCCGTATGGATGATTGGTCGTTTGCTGTCGATTGCGCTATGAACATGATTCTCTCCGAAGAACAATTGAAGGACCTCGTCTTTCTGGCGGAATTGGGGCGGTTCGTCCGTGAACGGACCGGAAGTGTTTCCGATGCCGAGCTCGATCGCTTGTGGACGGGAGCGATGGCGCCTCTGCTTGCGCTCGCCCGGGAGAACGGCGTGGCCGGTGTCACGGAATCGCCTGACGGCGTGGACGATCTCCATGAGGCGATCCTGGCCGAAACGGACGCCGCGATGGCCGAGTACGACGACGAGACCTTCTGGTTCGAGCTTGAGGGTCGGCTCGGGGAGCGTGATTTTTACCAATACGGGACTGACGAGGAAATCGATGCGGCCGAAAAGACCGGACGACTGCCGGACCGCGTGGAGTGGTACTATCGGAAATACCGCAAGGAATTCGACGAGTACGGCATCGATCGGCTCGAGATCAGCGAGGATTTTTGACGACGCTCCTTCGGCATGACCGGTATCGGTTTTCATGATATATTTCCGGATGTAATCCGTCGGAACATACGCGCTATGCTGTTCGAAATACCGTGGAAGGGTCTGAAAAAGAAAGAAACGCCGAAGGGCGGGGAATCTTCGGAAAGCGGGGATCAGGAGAAAAGTCGCGCCGAACTGGAAAGCGAAATCCGGGACCTCATGTACAGGGGCTCCTACGAAGAGACGAAAGCCGATGCCGGAAAAGGAATCATCGAGGGCGACGGCGAGATCTATTCCACGATCGAGAAAGCGGGATTTCTGGGTGCGTGGAACCAGGACCTGTCGGCGCTCGCGGCCGGTATTCCCGACGTGAAGAAAGGACGAATCGGAAATTCCCGGTACGGGACTTCCGTCGGATTGTTTGTCGAATGGGATTCCGAAGGCGTCCGGCCGGTGTGGGTGAAGCGGGCGGCCGACGAGGATGGCAAGGGCGCGGACGAGGAACGCGACCCGTTGGTAATCGCCGAAGCGCTTCCTTTCCCCGTGCTTGAGGGCGCGTATGACAATGCGAAGGCGGAGCTGGAACGGCTGAAGGCCGACTCGATACGAACAGCGCTTTCGAAGGACATGTCCTGACGGGATATCCTCCCGTCCGGACGGATACGGGAAACGGGACGCCTATGACACCCCTCTCATTCGACGGGAACGCATCGCTTGACGATCTGAAGACGCTTCCGGAGACGCCCGGGGTGTATTTTTTCCTGGATGAACGCGGCGTGATCCTATATATCGGCAAGGCCACCTCGCTCCGTGACCGGGTCCGGAGTTATTTTTCGCAGGATATCGCCGAGACACGCGGTCCGAAAATCGTCCGGATGCTCGGTCTCGCGCGGTCGGTTTCATGGAACATGTCCGATTCCGTGCTCGAGGCGCTCATACTCGAGTCCCGGCTCATCAGGAGTCATCAGCCGCCGTACAATACCGACGCGAAGGACGACAAGAGCTACAATCATGTCGTCGTAACCGACGAGGACTTCCCACGCGTGCTCCTCGTGCGCGGACGCGACCTTTCGGAGGGGAAGTTCACCGCGCCGATCCGGTCGCTGTTCGGCCCGTTCCCGAACGGGGGACAGCTTCGGGAGGCGCTTCGTATCATCCGGAAGTTGTTCCCGTTCCGGGATACCTGTGAGCCTTTCAAGAATAAGGAATCAAGAATAAGGAATCACGTTGAAGCCGTTGAGGGGAAACCGTGCTTCAACCGGCAGATCGGATTGTGTCCCGGCGTGTGTACGGGCGAAGTGTCCGCGAAGGAATACGGCAAGACGGTCCGGAATATCGAGCGGTTCTTCCAAGGAAAAAAAAGTGATATCGTCCGCTCGCTTACGCGCGAGATGAAGTCTGCCGCCGACGGGCTCGAATTCGAGCGCGCGGATCAGATCAAGAAAACCATCTTCGCGCTGGGCCACATTCACGATGTTTCGCTTCTGGCGGGCGAGACAGGGGAGGTGGATGGGGTCGGCGGAATCCGTATCGAGGCATACGATGTCGCGCATCTCGGCGGGAAATCTTCCGTCGGGGTGATGACAGTCTTTTCCGGAAGCTCGCCGGACAAGGATTCGTATCGGAAATTCCTGCTTCGCGGAAAGCATGCCGGGAACGACCTTTCGGCGCTCGAGGAGATTCTTCGGCGACGGGTCAGACATACGGAGTGGC
>FUWD013243310.1_pt2 | contig 14066 bp, 16 predicted proteins | sample 1063281 | NCBI WGS metagenome assembly FUWD01 (sample SAMEA79048168, study PRJEB19326) | metagenome | biome: marine | reverse complement strand
GCTCTGATGTTCTATACTAATCGAACAGCGACCAATAAGAAGCTGAAGCTGGTCACGAAGTCGGAGTGAGGCTCCTGCCCACGTGACCGCCTCCGGCAGATCGATGCTGGCCCACCTGGGTCAAAAACAGCTCATCGCCACCTTTGGTAGCGGTGATCTTTCTAAAAGAACCTCACTCGGACCAAAAACCCTAAAGGAACTAACCGGCTTGCTTGCAACCGAAACAAAGTCAGGCTTTGCCTAGAGGTTGACGAAGTAACCCTTGGTTACGCGTCAGTTGGGGTCGCAATCTTGGATCGCCTGAATCACCCGATAGCGGGCTTAGCAATCACGTTGCAATCTCAAGAGCTAGAAAAGCTACAGTTAGATCAATTAGCTCAGGCTCTTTCAAGGGCGGCCGATGAGCTATCCGGAAGGTTTGGTCACAGTGGCTGAAGATCCCAAGTGGCAGCGATCAAGTTCTCTAATAACCAATGCCGAATCAGTTATTGGCCTGATTGACATTCCTGCCCACAACCTCTCAATTAGCCAAACCAATGCTCACCTCACCCCGAAAGCAATTAGAGAAGCACTGCAAAGATTTTCCACGCACTCCTATACGGCAGATAAAAACATCGCTGTTCAATCGATTCAAGACTTAGGCGAAATAACAAACCCAGAACAAAACGAACAGCAAACAATTAACACCATCGGCACCGCAGACAAAGAGCTAGTTATCGCCCTCGGCGGCGATAACTCAATCACTTATGCAGCCGCCCTTGGTGTTTATGGAACCAAGCTTTCAACCGCAGGGCTCATTACCCTCGATGCTCACCATGACCTAAGAGATGGCAACTCAAACGGCAGCCCAGTCAGACGTCTAATCGAAGCTGGCTTGAACCCTAAACAGATAGTTCAAATTGGCATCAGTGACTTTTCTAATTCTTCCGACTACGAACAGCTTGCTCACTCACTCGGCATCACCGTGATAACCAGAACCGAGGTTGCAAGCATTGGCATAGCTAGCGCTTGCAAGAAAGCGCTAGCTATCGCTGGCACCAGCCGGGGACCGATTCACGTTGACCTCGATGTCGATGTCTGCGATCAAAGCGTTGTTCCTGCCTGCCCGGCGGCAGCACCGGGCGGAATCTCAGCTTTTGAACTTCGTCAAGCAGCAAGGCTCTTAACTGCAGATTCGCTAGTTCGTGGTCTAGACATAACCGAGATCGATGCGTCAAAAGACACCGAAGACCAAAGAACCATAAGACTCGGCGCGCTTTTGGTTCTAGAAGCAGTAGCTGGCTACCTGCAGCGATAGCTAACAGCTCCAATCTGATCAATCAACTGCAGGTAATTCGGTTCAGGGCATGCGGGGGATAAACTAATGGATGTTGCGAGGTTGCAAACAGCCAGTAATTCAACCCGAAACTTGGCCTCAGCCCAAGAAAACCGAAGGGGAAAAGTGCCAAAGATCATCGTAGAGATAATGCCAAAACAAGATCTGCTTGACCCACAGGGCAAAGCGGTTGCGAATTCACTGCACCGAGCGGGCCAAGAAGAAATTTCGGCTGTTCGCATTGGAAAGCGAATTGAACTGCACTTTGATCGCGAGATTACCGACCAGGACCTAGAAATGGCTAAGGATCAGGCCGCAAACTTCCTCTCAAACGATGTCATCGAAGATGTCATCGCAATAACCAAAGAGGACTAAGACAGATGAAGATCGGTGTAATCACCTACCCCGGAACCCTGGATGACCGCGATGCCCAGCGAGCCATTCGGCTTGCCGGCGGAACACCAGTTCCGCTTTGGCATGACGATGACGATCTAAAAAAAGTTGACGCCGTTGTTTTGCCAGGTGGATTTTCCTATGGCGATTACTTGCGCTGCGGAGCAATTGCAGCAAAGGCCCCAGCAACCAAAGAGGTCATTCGGCTTGCCGCAAAAGGGCTACCGGTTCTCGGCATCTGCAATGGTTTCCAGATCTTGGTTGAGTCACACCTGCTGCCGGGTGGGCTAATCAGGAACGAAAAGCAACACTTCATATGTCGCGACCAGAAGCTACGCGTTGAAAATAACGAAACTGCTTGGACCAGCTTGTTTGAAAAGGACCAGGAAATCTTAATCCCGCTAAAAAACGGTGAGGGTGGCTACATCGCAACCGACGACACCCTAAAGATGTTGGAACAAGAAAACAGAATTGCCTTCCGTTACGTGGAAAACAACCCCAACGGGTCAATGAATGACATTGCCGGAATCACAAACGAACGCGGCAACGTAGTCGGTCTGATGCCTCACCCAGAGCACGCGGTTGAAGCAGGCTTTGGTCCAGACACTCCAACAGCAATGCGCTCTGGCATAGACGGGCTTTTGTTCTTTGAAAGCGTTCTAAAAATGGTGGTGAATTCCTAAATTGTTGGATTCCGAGGAACCAAAATTCAACGGGTCAAATGCCGCCAAGCATTCTGACAAATCACCTGTTCAGCTCGACCTAGACCAGCTTCTTGAATGTGCTCTTGACGCAGCAAACAAGGGCGCATCGGAGCTACTCAAGCGATTCGGTGGCGAACTAAACATTCGATCAAAGTCCAGCCCAGAGGACCATGTAACGGATGCCGATTTGGCAGCCGAAACTATTGTTCGAGCCGTGATTGCCAGGCATCGACCAGAAGATGCCGTTACCGGCGAAGAGCTGGATGCTAAACAAGGCAGCAACGCGAAAGTGCGCTGGAGTATCGACCCGCTAGATGGGACCGTGAATTACACACGTGGTTTGCCACACTTTGCCACCTCGGTTGGAGCGGCTTCTATTGAAACTGGTGAGTGGCTCGTTGGGGTAGTAGTCGCGCCGAAACTGGGAGTTACCTATTTCGCAAAAAAAGGCGGTGGCGCTTGGAAAATTGAAGCTGGACAAACCAAACGGATTATTGGGCCCCCTAAAAACAGAGCAACGCGGATTTTAGCAACTGGCTTTTCCTACTCTGCTGCCCATCGCGCCGAGCAGATTGAGTTTTTAGGAACACAGATCCACAACTTTGTCGATGTTCGTCGCTTGGGTTCAGCCGCGCTCGACGCTTGTCTTGTAGCTGACGGGACCGTTGATGCCTACTACGAGCTTCATACCAAGGAATACGACTGGGCCGCAGCTTTACTAATAGCTGAAGAGGCTGGCCAAAAGGTCAAGCGTGCCAGTTTTGAAGGCGACCTGATTTGGGTGAACGCTTTTTAGTCTTTGGAAAAATCTAGCTTCTTCCACGAGAGCTCGGGAATTTGAACCCGATTCAGAGAACCCTCTAATTCAACTGTTATTTCTGCCTCTTGACTTCGCATATTTGCAAACAAAATTTGCGTGGAGTTTTTGGACTTGGATCCGATAGCCCAAATTAGACCATCTGGAGATAAGCCCGACAGTAGCTGACCGCCTTGAAGGCCCTTCAGGGCAGCAATTGCCTCCTTGACTGGATATGGCTTGCCGGCAGCCGTTTCAATGCCCTTTGGTCCCCACTGTTCGAAAAAGGTGATGCTTGCCACGCCAAAAACCGCCGTGGCGGCGGCGCTTGCTATCGTCCAAGCAGCTAATTCCTGACTATTTTGACGATTATCATCTGAGCTCTGCCATTGCGCTCCGTAACCAAGGGATAGGTCCCGGACGGCAGGAAGTTGGGGTTCGGCAGTTGAAACGTCGTTGAACCTGGGCCGCAAAGTAATTGGGCCAACATGTACCGGCTTGCCAGCAGCGATTTGCACTGCCTGACTAGTAACGAGCCGCTGCATTGCCAGCGACTCCACTAGCTGCTCCGTGCTTAGCGAATGAAACATTGGAGTAATGCTGAAAGTGACACCTTCAATCTCTGGGGGCAAAAGACCGTTATTTCGATTGAGCTCTGTGAAGTGTGACCGAGCTCCGCCAATAATTGGAACTTCTACAGACTGGGCAGACAGTGCTTGCCTCAATGAACTAGTGGCTGCAGGGATGGAAACGTGGAGCAAGTTATCGTAAATCGCAATGCGCGAGATGTTTAGCAGCTTTATTGCTCCAACAAGTTCGGCTAAGTCAGACGCGGTTACGCCTGTTCGACAGTGGACCCTAAGGTCTAATTCAATGCAGCTTTCGCCCGCTCGCACTAATGCCGCATGCCAGTTCTTTGTTTCGAGATCGATTTCAACCAGAAGCAGTTCGGTCAAGGGATCGTCATTGCCGACGAGCCTGCCTAATTTTCTAAAATCCGTATTCGGCGCCGAAGATGCTCCTAGCCCGATTGCAGGAAACTCGGCAACTGCATGCAGCTGAAGCAGATTAGTTGCCCAGTCGGGCTCAGGGTTGGACTCGGTTCCGTTTTCTGTTATCGAAATCTTGAATTCTTGCCGGATTGTTTCGCCAGCACCGACCTCGAACGGAAAGGGCAGACTAAGCGGCCGACTGTAAGTTTTGTATGAAGCATCAGTCCAGTTTCGCTGATCCTCCATTTCAAAAACATCACCCGAGAAATTCATTTCCACGTCCAACCCGTCGGAGGACCAGGCAAGCGATGAAATCTCCAACGCTGGTTGGTTCGGGCTGACTTCTAAAGGAAAAACAGTGCGTTCGATACTGCCATTGTTATGGCCAACCGCTAACGAGTGACCGCTTAGCAAAGGTGGATGTAAAACATTGAATCCGACGCGATTGGCCATAAAGACACTATTGCTAGTGATTACGACCTGAAATACCGCGACATGCTCTCTGACGGAAACAGTGATTACCCCTTGAAAATGGGAGCCAAATCCTCTGGATTCTAGGTGAAGTTCAAGTTCGTCTTTGCTTTGCCCAATTTTTATAACGTCTAAATCTGGTGTATTCCAGTCTTTGTCCCTTATTAGGCATCGAACTGACCTTAGGACAATGTGACCGTCGAACCGAATGTCCGCGATTTCATCGTCTCGAACTTCAACTGACCATTGTCCTGAGCTCCAAAAATGAGTCGGAGCGTGAGACTGCTGCCAGCTTGAAGTCATTAAAGCGACGTCATTCCACCGTCGACGATGAACTGTGCCCCGGTGGCAAAGTCGGAATCATCGCTGGCTAGATACACCATAATTCCAGCAACGTCCTTTGTTTGCCCCGCCCGTCCAACTGGAATCCTGCCAATAATTGCCTCCCTTAGATCTGGATCAGTTGAGATTGGCGAGACTAAAGCTGTCTCGGTGTATCCAGGAACCACTGTGTTTATGCGGATGTTTTGACCAGCGTAAGCGGCAGCGGCAGCCCTAACCATTCCGTGGATGCCGGCCTTGGAGGCACTGTAGGCAGTGAAGGACTGCCCTTCACCGTTAAGTGCTGTTGGACTACCGGTGACAATAATTGAGCCCCCGCCAGTTTCCAGCATCGATCGAACCGCATATTTCATTGTCAGGAACGTTCCGGTCAAATTGGTGTCAATTGTGCGCTTCCAAACCTCCAGGTCTAGGTCTGCAATTTTCGCATCCTGCCCAAAAAGTTGAATTCCAGCGTTTGCAACAACCACATTTGGTGCCCACCCCATTCTGGCCAATCCAGCGAAGGACTTTTCAACCAAGCCTTCGTTTGAGATGTCCATGACCACAGCAATTGCGGTCGAGGCATATTGCTTGACCACCGCATTAGCCGCCAAAGCATCACGATCGGCAATGATTACCCTTGCGCCTTCGCTGAGGAATCGTTCGGCAACCGCTCTCCCAATACCCGACCCAGCTCCGGTAACGAGTGCGGTTTTTCCTTCGAGTCTGCTCATTGGTTACCTCTCAATTTTGTCTAGATGCAACATTGCCGCCAGATTCTTGTCTAACTCAGAGTCCTCGAACACTTTTTTCCAGTCGTCACGAATTATCGTCCTTCGACCGTAGTCCATTGCAATCATGCAGGCATCACTGAACGGGTTATCTCCTCGAAGACTATTGGCCAAAGCCACCTGTGTGTGTCCGAGCAAAATCGCCCTTGCGGCAGGCTCTGGAATGCCCATCGTATTTACAGCCTCTTCAAGTGACTCTTTAAGGAGCGCACCGATCATGCAGGCAATTGTCTCCACCAGCGTCGGCTCAAGTTGAGCCAACTGCTTGACGGTAACCCAATGGACGTCAATAACTGGGGAAAAGATCGCACGAACAGTTGCCTCGACCACTTGCTGGTCAAGCGAGTCGGTGGATTCGATTGCAGCAATTGCATCTTGGGGAGCCGCAATTCCACCAAAAGTGTCGGCATACTCCTCCGGAGTGGTTCGCTCTAGGAAAATAGACGGGTGGCAAGGATGAGTAACAGCTTGAATAACGTCTGTTCTTTTCGCCAATAGCCCTGCGTAGGCGGCAGCTGGATCAAGAGTTAGCGCAATCCCTCCAGACTTCATTTCTGGGACAAGTGCTGCGGTGACGGCCTTTAGCGCAAGATCTGGAACCGCATAAACGACTATGTCTGCATCCCTAACTGCAGCCACAGATTCCGAAAGCTGCCTACCTGAATCGGTCACGCGCTGCCGACCCGCATCGGAGTTTTCAACGTATGAGACCTGATTTTTGGTCTTGACAAGATTGTTGGATACTCGCATCCCCATTTTCCCACCGGCACCGATGACTGCAATTTTGAGTGACTCTAGATTTCTGGTCATTTGGTGCTCCTTAGATAGTTGATGCTGCCCCTTGTCCAGTGCTTTTCTTTTGCAATGGTCGCTTCGATGCTGCCTTGCCATGAAATCCAGTGTTCAATTATTTCGTTTATACCCCTGGTCCTGGGTTTCACCGTTGCAAGTAGGTGTCCGTAGTCATGTAGGCCGCTACCCAGCTTCGCTCCGCTGTAGCTGAAACCGACCCAGCCGTCGTGGCGGGAAAATTCAAAATCTTTCGCGTGAACGCTTCGGACCCAACTTGCAACCAGCTCAACGCAGTCCTTTGGGTTTTCTAGCCTCGCCACTACATTCGCTGGATCAAGGCAGATGCCGAGGTTTGGAGAATCAACGGCATTCATAATTTCAACTAAATCGCTGGTTGATATCTGTTCATAGGTTTCGATTGCTAGCACGACTCCGGCGCTTTCAAACCCGCCTACTTCTTGCTTCAAAATATCAATCGCCTCTGCTTTGGACGGCTTGAAATCGTCGCTAAAAATCATGCTGCGCACTAATTTTGCGTCAAACAGCTTCGCAACTTCAAGATACCGGCGCAGCCTTGCAGGCTCTATGCCCTTGGTTCCAAGTTCAATTTCGAGACCAAGACTCTTAGCTTTGCTGGCCACCTCTGAAATTTCCAAATCGGACATTCGGTCGAGAGGGGCAAAGTCACATATTTGAAAGAGGTTGATTCCAAGGTTTACGGTTTCCTCAAAAACTTCGGCCAGAGACAATGCACCGGGGTTAGCCTCTGACTGCTGCCAAAAGAACGCGTAACTTCCAAGCCCAATCATGGAAACTAAACGTCCGAGGTAGTTTTAGGCTGAAGAACTTCCAAAACCTCATCAAGAATTTTTACAATGTTGTCTGGGTCATGCGCAAATCTACCCAGGAATAGTCCCGACAGGCCACCATGCAATCTGGACAACAATCCAGGTCCAGCGCTTCCACCGTAAATCACACGAGAGCCCTTGAAGCGGTCGCTGGAATCCAAGAATTCAATTATTAGTGAGCAAACGCCAACAATGTGAGACTCGGGTGCCGGTGAATCGGCTCCGATCGCCCAAACTGGCTCATAGGCAACCAGAAGTTCAATTTTGTCCTCGGTTAACATGGCTCCGGCGGCTCGAATCTGATTAATGCACAATTCAGCTGCCTCCGCGGCTGAAACATGATTCTGCTCGCCGACACACAGCACTGGAATTAGATCATTGCGAACAGCAGCAGCCAGTTTTTCAGCAACATCCTGGTAGGTTTCACCAAAGAGATTTCGGCGCTCAGCGTGACCAATTTCAACGTACTTACAACCTATCTCGCTCAGCATGGCACCACCAACCTCACCGGTGAACGCCCCTTTGTCTTGATGATAGAGATCCTGTGCTCCAAGCCCCACATTGGTGCTCGCCAACATGCTGCTCACCAGTCCAAGGGCTGGCATTGATGGCAACACAAAAACTGACGCTAGGTTTTTTGAAACGGCAGGGTGAATCGCAGCGATTTGAGCAACCCGCCTGCACCAATCAAGCGTCTCTTGGTGCCCAAAATACATTTTTAGGCTGACACCGAGTATCACCGGAGTGGTTGGGATGGTCGCTGGCATCGGGCGGCCTAGTCGCAGGTTCCAGTGGATTCGTACTTGCCGATAACCGCTACTTTTTCAGCAGATGCCGAGGTTTCGTCGAATTCGTAAGTGAGCCATTCTTTTGCCAAGCGGCGAGCGAGTTCAATTCCAACGACTCGCTGTCCAAAACATAAAACTTGCGCATTATTGCTAAGAACGCCGCGCTCCACAGAGTAGGAATCGTGGGCAGTGACGGCGCGAATTCCGGGGACTTTGTTGGCTGCAATTGCAACCCCAAGACCGGTTCCGCAGATTAGCAGCGCTCGGTCTGATGTGCCGGCAGCCACTAATTCAGCAGCGGCAATAGCGATTCTGGGGTAGGCGGTGTGACCTTCGCCATCAACTCCTACGTCGATCACAGCTTCTACATTTGGATTTTTCTCAAGGTCTTTTTTTAAAATTTCCTTGTATTCGAATCCGGCTTCGTCTGACCCAATCACAATTCTCAATTTTTTACTCATCAACTACCCCAAGTTCCTTCCATTGCTTCGATAATCATTGCCATTGAAAGAGCGCCAGGATCTACAACCCCGAGGCTCTTTTCGGCGTGCGGGCGGGCACGGCCGATTTTGGGCAATAATTCTTTTGTCTTTTCAGCCGCCATCAAAGCTACTTGGGCACCAATGGTCCAACTTTCTGCAAACGTCTTACCCGCCTCAACGGAAGTTGAAAATGATTTGGAGAATGGCTCCAAGGTGTCAATCAGGGTTTTGTCGCCCAGCTGAGCCTTACCAAAGTTTTGAACGTTTTCCAGCGCCTTGTGGAGCCCAAGGGCAACTTGCTTAGCGGTTATTGCGCTTTCGTTATCCAGGTCCGAAGCGATGGAAGAAAGAATCACGCCCCAAATCACGCCCGAAGTCCCACCTGCCTCGTCGGACCAAGAATCTGCGGCCGCGTTTAGTGTCGCTGCGGCGCCTGCACCGCTTTCAACCGCGGCGCTAACCGCGTCAAATGCCGCGTTTACTCCGCGCTGCATGCCAATACCGTGATCCCCGTCACCGGCAATCGCGTCTAGTCGTCCCAGTTCTTCGAATTGGTCCTCGATTACCCGCTTTGCTGCCTCGAAGGCTAGAAGTATTTTTCTGCTCTCGCCAACCGAAACTTCGGTGCCCTTCACTAGCACCTCAATGGTCTGGGTTGGATCAAAGAATCCCTGACTGTCTTCGCTGCCGGCAACGACCACGCCCTTGCGGTAAGCAGGGGTGCTTGACGGTGCAGTCCAAGCTTGTTCGAGCTGTGAATCCAACCAGCACAGGGTCAGAGAGACGCCGGCCATGTCAAAACTAGTTACCAGTTCGCCGACTTCTGGCTCGATAATTTCAATGCCGGTTGCCAGGAGAATTTCATTGACCTTTCGGTACAAAACAAATAGCTCCTCATACTTAACCGATCCAAGACCGGACAGGACCAACGCTGCTCTTGAGCCCCTTGGAATAATCTTGGCGGGTAAATCGCCCAGGATTTTCTCGACCAAAATCTCAGCGAGCTCGTCTGCGCTTGGTCTAGGCAGCGAGTAGAGACCAGGTTCGCCGTGAATGCCCATGCCAACTTCCATCAGCCCGTCTTCGACGGTGAATAGCGGTTCGGTTGCGCCCGGCAAGATACAGCCGGAGAAAGCAACCCCGATGGTACGGGTGCGATTATTGGCGTGTGCCGCAAAATGGGCTACTTCTTTGAGGTTTTTCCTGCTCGCTGCCCAGCTGGCAGCTTTAAAACTATTAGGTCGCCGGCGATGCCGCGACGCTTGTGGATTTCTTCAGTGGATGCAGAAGCGATGTCATCCGTAACGGCCACTGAGTCCACTTCAAAACCTTCGGAACGAAGGCGCTCTTGGGCCTGGTTGAAGTTCAAAACATCGCCCGCGTAATTGCCGTAACAGAAAAGAATTCCACCCGAATTACTTGCTGTTTTGGCGACGCTATAAATCTGCTGGGTTGAAGGAGAAGCGAAGACATTTCCCAGTGCGGCGCCATGTGCCAAACCCTGCCCGACCAGGCCGCCAAAGGCGGGATAGTGGCCCGAACCGCCTCCTATTACCACGGCCACTTGACCAGAAACTGGGCGCATCCTTCGAACTACTCCACCGCGAACTGGGGCTACCCATGAAGCGAATGCGAGTGCAAATCCTTCGTGCGATTCAGCGGCGAAGTCTTTGGGGTCATTGTGTAGGTAAGTCATTTTCTTTCAGTTTCTTTGAAAAGAAGTTGGGCCGCTGCCGTAAAGCAACGGCCCAACTGCTTTTTTATGGGGTTTGAATCAATTAGCCTTCAAGCGCCCATGATGTGTACTTTGAGACGTTTTCTGGGCTGATTAGAACACAGTCAACAGTCTGCTTCTCATCTGCAACACCAGTGCTGCCGGTGGTTAGGTATGAGTGTGCTTGAGCAACGGCCATCATTGCCAAGTTAGCAATCGGCTGCAAGACGGTGTAAGCCATCTTGCCGGTAACGATTGCAGCTGCAGCGTCGGCGTTGCCGTCGAAGCCACCAACTACAACGTCGGTACGACCAGCAGCCTCAAGTGCGGCAATTGCTCCAAGGGCCATCTCGTCGTTACCAGCGATTACACCCTTAAGGTTCGGGTGAGCCTGTAGCAGTGAGTCCATCTTGTCCTTACCGGTTGCACGGTCCCAGTTGGCTACTTCCATGCCAACGTTGGTCATGTCTGGGTACTGAGATATAACCGACTTGTAACCTTCTGAACGAACGCCAGCGTTGTTGTCAGTTGGGTTACCGAATAGTTCTACGTATTCACCGGTCATGCCCATTGCCTGAGCAAATAGCTCTGCACCAAGCGCTGCACCCTGAGCGTTGTTTGAAACGATCTGGGACTTTGCAATTCCGGTCTGGTTTATTTCAGCGTTTACTAGGAATACAGGAATGCCTGCATCGGTCGCGCGCTGAACGGCGCCAATTGACTCGTCCGCACCAGCTGGGTCAAGAATGATAGCAACCGCACCCGACGCAATGGCGGTGTCGATTAGCTGGTTCTGAGCAACTGGGTCGTTCTTGTGGTCTGCAACTGTGGTGGTGTAACCAAGTGCTTCAGCCTCTGCCTTGGCAGTGTCAGCCTCCGCAGCCCAGAAAGGGTTTGCCTGGTCAACGGTGATGATTGCAATCAAACCACCCTCTGCGACAACCTCTGCGGCCGCCGAGGTTGGTGTTGTTGTTGCTTCTTCCGCTGCAGGTGCACAAGCTGCAAGCGACACAGCAAGGATTGACGCGCCAGCAATTGCTAGCATTTTCTTCAACATTTCGTACCTTTCATTGATTGATTTGTTCCAAACAGGTGGCTGTTAGGAATTTTCGTTAGTTGCTTCGTTTCTGAAGACACTCCCGAATTTTTTTGGTTTATTTAGGTCTTTTTTCTTGGTGACCTTTGTTTTTTGCTGCGCCTGGTCAATAGCAACGGCAAGGATGATTACCGTACCCTTGATCACCATCTTCCAGAACTCTGAGACACCCACGATTACCAGGCCGTCGGCCAAGAAACCAATTACAAATGCACCAAGAATGGTTCCTCGAACATTTCCTCGTCCACCGGAAAGTGCCGCTCCACCGATCACAACGGCTGCGATTGCGTTCAGCTCGAATGTTTCACCGGTCTGCGGTGTCGCAGCAGTCAGTTCGGATGCTAGGACTATGCCCACTACTGCAGAACAAAAGCCAGAAATGATGTAGGTGGTTCGCTTGATTCTGTCCACCGGCACTCCGGCTAGGCCGGCGGCTCTTTCATTACCGCCAACTGCATAAAGACGACGACCGAAGGCAGTTCTTGTCAAAAGCAGCGAGGCAAGAATAGCCATCAAAATCATGAACCATACTCCAGGAGCTACCCCTAAAAAGGAGTCCTGCCCAAGGATCATAAAACCAGTGTTACCGAGTGCGGGGTCACCTTGAAGCTTCGGAAAGGTTTTACCATCAGCAATTAGTAGTGCTGCTCCTCGAGCTACGTAGAGCATCCCGAGGGTCGCGATAAATGGTGCAACTCTGAGTTTGGTGATTAGGAATCCGTTTAGCCAGCCCACCAGGGAGCCAACCACAAGAGCAATTACGACAACTGCCCAAAGTGGCGGATATGCAACCACCTCTGTGCCAGGAATCGGCACACCACGGATAAGAAACCCTGCAACCACACCAGACAGGGCAACAATCGAACCAACCGAAAGATCAATTCCGGCCTTGAGGATAACCATGAGCATTCCAAGTGCCAACAGAGCGTTGATAGCAACGTGCTTGGTCATAATCAGAAGGTTGTCAACCGTTAGATAGTTTGGGGAAAGCGAAGCAAAGATTGCAATGATCAAAAGGAGAGCGATGAATGCCCGGCCATCAATCAGGATTTGGCCAATGCCCTTTTCGCGCAGGGCCTGAATCCGATCAGTTACTCGATTGATTGGAGTTGACATGATTTACTTTCCTCCGGCTTTCATGGTTTCTTCATTAGCGGCAGCCATAACTTGCTCGCGCTTAGATGTTTGTGGGTCGAATTCCGCAACAAACTTGCCTCGTCGCATGACAATTATTCTTGTGGCCGAGTGAAGCGCTTCACCAATTTCAGAGGTTGCAAACAAAACCGCCTGACCCTGCTTAGCCTGTTCAGCTAATAAAGCAAAGACTTCTGACTTCGCGCCCACGTCGATTCCACGAGTTGGCTCATCGAGCAAAATAGCCTTTGGCTTAGTCATCAGAATTTTTCCGATAACCACTTTTTGCTGGTTCCCCCCGGATAGAGAGGTGATTAGGGCCTCGGGGCCAGAGGCCTTCACTCTCACATCGGAAATTCTTTGGGTGACCTCTTTGGCTTCTGCCTCCCGTTGAATGAACATGTACTTCAATAATTTGCCGAGGTGCGCCAGCGACAAGTTCTCGCCCACCGTCATGGTCTGGACTAAGCCATCGCGTTGGCGGTCTTCAGGCACAAGAGCCAGACCCATGTCAATCCGGTCCGCAATACTCTTCTTTTTAGGTCAGTTCCTTCGACCCTCACTGTTCCACTCACAGCTGGCAATCTTCCGGCCAAGGACTCGAGCAATTCGGTTCTACCCGCACCCATCAGACCGAAGATACAAACCATCTCTCCTGCGTGCACTTTCAGAGACACTCCATCAACCGCCATGCGGTTTGGGTTATTAGGGTCAGCCACGACGTAGTCATCAAACTCAAGAACCGGGACTCCAACCTTGCCAACACTTAGGTGACCTTCTAGATCTGCTTCGCGACCCACCATCTTGCTAACGACCCAGTTCAAATCGATGTTCTTTGCTTCATCGCTCGCAACCATTTCACCGTCACGAAACACCACGCAGTAGTCAGAAACATGAATCGCCTCCTCCAAGTGGTGGGAAATATATACGATTGCAACGTCTCTGTCCTTAAGTTCTTGAATGACCTTGAACAGGACCTCAACCTCGGTGGCGCTGAGTGCACTGGTTGGTTCATCCATAATCAAGATGCTGGCGTCTAACACAAGAGCTCTTGCAATCTCAACGATTTGCTGCTGGCCCAGTCGAAGATCATTGACCATTGTCTCCGGAGAAATTGGCTCCTCTAGGCGTTCCATTACCGCAATGGTTGCATTGCGTTCTGCTTCAAAGTCAACCCCAAAGCGGCCCATGATCTCGCGGCCCATGAAAATGTTGTCCCGCACCGGAAGGTTAGGAGCAAGGTTTAGCTCCTGGTGGATGATCGCAATTCCTTTGGCAACAGCATCTGAAGTTGAGGCAAAGGCCACAATCTCACCGTTTAGTTCAATGGTTCCACTGGTTGGCTGCTCAACCCCGGAAAGAATCTTCATGAGGGTTGATTTGCCTGCTCCATTTTCACCAAACAAGGTGGTTGCCTTGCCAGCTC
>FUWD013230780.1_pt1 | contig 14076 bp, 15 predicted proteins | sample 1063281 | NCBI WGS metagenome assembly FUWD01 (sample SAMEA79048168, study PRJEB19326) | metagenome | biome: marine | reverse complement strand
AATATTTAAAAGCAATGTTGATCCATGAAAATCCGATAAAGATTTATTTGATAAATCTGTTGCTTTAAGTACAAAATCTGGTGCTTTTGTTCCATTTTTAGGGATTTCTCCTATAGTTGTAGTTGGTGTTCCTCCAAGTGTGATTTTTGTCATTTTATATGTTTTTTTTATAATGTAAAAGTAATAGATTATAGCTAGTAAATTTGTTTCAATTTAGTTAATTATTACCAGATTTATTATAATATCTTCGTGGCTTTATTTTTAGATACATGAATCTAAGTATATACACAAAAGAGTTTAGTTACAACTGGAAATTAGCATCACCTGTTATGTTAGGTATGCTTGGTCATACTTTTGTGAGTTTTGTAGATAATATAATGGTTGGCCAGTTAGGAACTGCTGAATTGGCAGCAGTTTCATTAGGTAATAGTTTTATGTTTGTAGCTATGTCTATAGGAATCGGTTTTTCTACCGCTATAACACCTTTAATAGCTGAAGCAGATTCTTCAAATAATTTTTCAAAAGCAAAATCTACTTTTAAACATGGCTTATTTTTATGCACTATTATTGGAATTAGTATGTTTTTATTATTGTACTTTTCTAAATCAATATTGCATAGCAATTTCTTAGATCAACCAAAGGAAGTAGTGGCTCTTGCTATTCCATACCTAGATTTAGTTGCTTTTTCACTGATTCCATTAATTATCTTTCAGGCTTTTAAACAATTTAGTGATGGTTTATCCATGACTAAATATCCTATGTATGCAACAATCATTGCAAACATTGTAAATATAATTCTCAACTATATTTTTATTTTGGAAATTTGGATTACCAGCTTATGGGATTATTGGTGCTGCCTATGGCACCCTAATTTCTCGTTTTATTATGGTTATTTATTTGTGGTTTTTACTGGCAAATAAGGAACGTTCTAAGAGATTTGTAACAAACATTAAAATTCTAGTATTAGAAAGTACTATGCTCAAAAAAATTACAAGTTTAGGAGCTCCAAGTGCCATGCAAATGTTTTTTGAAATTGTAATTTTTACTGCAGCTATATGGCTTAGTGGTTTGTTAGGGAAAAACCCTCAAGCAGCAAATCAGATAGCCTTAAATTTATCTTCAATGACGTTTATGGTTGCTATGGGATTGGGTGTAGCCGCCATGATAAGAGTTGGAAATCAGAAAGGATTATTAAAATTTAAAGAATTACGAAGAATCGCTTTTTCAATTTTTCTCTTTGCAGTAATCTTAGCTGTAGCTTTTGCAATTTTATTTTTTATTTTTAGATTTCAGTTGCCCAAGATATATGTAGATTTATCAGATGTTTCAAATTTGAATGATAGTATAGAGGTTGTAAATATTGCAGCTAAGCTACTATTAATTGCTGCTATATTTCAAATTAGTGATAGTGTACAAGTTGTTGTTTTAGGAGCATTACGTGGATTACAAGATGTTAATATTCCTACACTAATTACATTTATTTCTTACTGGATTATAGGTTTTCCTATAAGCTATTTCCTAGGAAAAGAGAATATATTAGGTAGCGTAGGAATTTGGATCGGTTTGTTGGCTGGATTATCTTCTGCATCTATTTTATTATATCTTCGCTTTAATTATTTAACTTTAAAATTGATAAAAACAAAAGAACATGGACTTACCTAAATTTTTATTAGCAGATAACAGTAATTTTCCTGAAGATATTTTTGTTCTTCACACAGAATTTCCTCGTTTTTTAATCAATTTAAAAGATGACGAAATAGAGTGGTTTGAGGATTTATCTGGAGAAAGAGAAGACGATATAACTGATGAAGTTTCTAATCTAATAGAGTCTGCTTCTAAATTTTATGATGAACAAGTAAAAAGTTATGACTAATCTTAAAGTTAAATCTCTGCAACAAACTCTAAAAAAACTTCTTTGTGAAGTGTAAGATTTACACTAGGAGATATAGATACGCGAACGATATAGTCTTTATCACCTTCTTTAGTAGTTCCTTGAGTTGATGTAGCAGGGATAGTCCAATAACAGCCCTTAAGTTGTCCATAACTCACACAAAATTTACTTTCATTTGGTATTTGGGTAATCATTAGATTAATTAATCTAAGATTTAGTTTTCTCTTGTATGTTTCTCTCTCTTCATCTGTCTCTCCTTTTGTTGGAAGATCTAAAGAAAATACAGAAGGTTTAAATGACATTAAAGCTAGCTCATCTGTCACAAAATTTATTTTTGCACCTGGTAAATTTTTTGAGATAAAATTCACAAATTCACGTGTATTTTCGTAAGCTTTGTCAATACGATTATTCATCGATGGTAATTGATTGGCTAAAATTTTATATTGTTCTGCTGTGGCTTCATTATCACACAATAAAAGATGTTTCTCAATTTTAGACAGTAATAAAGTTGTCATTTCATTACCAACACAGTATCCAGCCGTGCAAAGTCCTCCACTAGGAAATTTAGAACCACTAGCATAAGAAATAGCTCTCACACTGGAAAGTACCTCGTCATCTCCAAAAAAATGAACATTAGGACAAAATGTTTGATCTAAAATAAAGACAGCATCATTGGCTATCGTTCCAGAAGCTGTAGTCCGTTTTTTTTCTAAAACAGTTTTTAAACTTGGTAAGTCTGGCACTTCTACTCTTGGATTTGTAGGAATTTCAGCTATGATATAAGGGACAGCATCTTCATACGCAATAGTATCTAAAATAATATCTATGCTTTTAACCATATCATTATTTCTATCTACAGGTAGATCTACAATTTCAACATTTTTTATGCAATCAGCAACTCGTCTAGCTTGGTCATTAGTACCTCCATAACAGTTGGGTGGAACAATAAATTTAATGGTTTTTTCTCTATAATTTTCTTTGGCATCCTCAATTAGCCCCATCATGATAGCATATTGAATAGAAAGACCACTCGAGCCTACAATTGGCTTAGACTTGGTTTTGGTAATATTAGAAATTAAATCTTGAACAGTTGTTTTATTTATTTGATTAACATTTGAAAAAGATAAGTGAGAACCATCAACTAGCGACTTTAAAATTAAATGGCAGTTTATAGGTGTCATGGCTATAGTCTCTCTTCTTCTTACATGTTGAATTTTTTTGATATAATGATTGTTAGTTTCATTACTCACAATTAGAATACTACCAAGATTTAGATAAGTTTTAATTATAAAATCTGAATCAAGGTCTTTTGAATGATTTTCTGATTTATCATTTTGTATAATTGTAATGGTGCTTCCCTCAAAATCAGGGTTTTTTGATAATTTATCAGTATTCACTAATTCAAATTCATAACCATAAACCTCTCTGATAGTATATTCATCAAAAGAGGGTGGTAAGCTTCCAGAATAAATTATTTGAGTTTTTTTATTATCTAATAAGTTTGCTCTAAGAATAGCCAAAATAGGTATTGTTTGAGATGAAAAGCTTATAACATTCTGTGATTTTGTATCGAATAAATTAGCTATTGTCCATTCCAATATACATGATAGGGGATGACCTAGCCTAATGTAATCATATGCTGTAGGTAGTTTTTTTAAAGAAGATTCGCTAGAATTTTTATTGTTATATAATTCATTAAATTGTTCTAAAAATTCTTTTTTTGCTAATCGCTCATTATAAATATCTAACCTATGAGTTGTAGTATATAACCAATCTGAAGGTAAATTCTCTAAAACAGAAGTAAGATAATTAAGTATTTTCATGAGAATGTTATTTTTTTGATTTTTCAACAAATTCTAATTTGTCAAAGGATGCCTCAGTTGTAAAAATTCCGTAATTAATAAAAGCTTTATTTTTTTCAATTTTTTTAATAGTACCAACTGCATTGCCATCTACTAATCTAACTCTGTCATTAATCTTAAAAATATATTCAGATTTAGCTTTAGCAATTTTTTTTGCTTGTTCATTTTTTACTTTTCTTACTTCTTTTACTTTTTGAAGAACCTCTTTTTCAACTTTTTGAATTATTTCTTGTAGATTTTTTTCTACTAGCTTGGCTTGTTTTTTCTGTGATTTAGTCTTTTGCTTTAATGGATTTTTTTTAGCATACTTTACTTTTTCATCTGCTACCCACTTGTTGAAACTAGTTGTTAATTCTTTTTTATTATTAGTTTGTAAATATTTATTTAACAGTTCATTGGTTTTTCTTCCCATAGACAACATTTTTTGATTTTTGTCGTATAGTTCCTGAAAACCAGCTAGTTTTGCCTGAATTTTTTCTTCTTTTTCTTTTAAATTATCAATGTGTTGCTGTCCTTTAGATTTTTGTTTTTCTAAATTATCAGATTTCTTTCTTAGACTATTTCTTTCTTTTTGTAGCTTGGAAATGGTTTTATCCAAGCGTATCTTTTCTGTTTCAACACGTTTTTTAGCCTTATTAATTAAACTAAAGGGAATACCATTTTTCTCTGCTACCTCAAAAGTAAAAGAACTTCCTGCTTGGCCAACGAATAATTTATACAATGGTTCTAGCGTTTTTTCATTAAACTGCATATTAGCATTGGTTACATTATCCAATTCATTTGCCAATACTTTTAAATTAGAATAGTGCGTTGTAATTATTCCAAAGGCTTTTTTATGATAAAATTCTTCTAAGAAAATTTCTGCTAATGCTCCTCCTAATTCAGGATCACTACCTGTCCCAAATTCATCAATTAAAAACAAAGTGTTTTCGTTGCAATTTCTCAAAAAATACCGCATATTTTTTAATCGATAACTATATGTGCTTAGCTGATTTTCAATTGATTGATTGTCTCCAATATCAGTCAAGATAGTATTAAAAATTGTTGTTTCACTTCTTTCATCTACAGGTATTAAAATACCACTTTGTAACATAATTTGAAGCAATCCTATAGTCTTTAATGTAATGCTTTTTCCACCGGCATTTGGTCCAGATATAACTATAATCTGTTGTTTATCATTGAGTTCTATGGTTTGTGGTACGATCTCTAATTTCTCTTCTTTATTATTTACATAAAGAATAGGGTGGAAGGCGTTTTTAAAATAAACTCTTTTTGTTTTTTTTATTTTCGGAAGTATTCCGTTAATAGAATAAGCGTATTTAGCTTTAGAACCTATTACATCCAAATGGGTTAAATACATTAAGTATGATTCTATTAATGGAGCATAAGGTCTTATAAAACTACTTAAAGCCTTAAGGATTCTAATTACTTCTTGTTTTTCCTCATATTCTAGATTTTGTAATTCTCTTTGATAGGCTAATGTGGCTTGTGGAGCTATGTATACTATATTCCCAGATTTTGAGGACCCTAATAAACTGCCAGAAATTTTTTTTCTGTTCATCGCTAAAACTGCTAGAACACGATGATTATCAATAATTGACTCTTTTATATCATCTAGATAACCAGCTGCTTTTGCTCTATTTAGCGCACTTGTGAAACTTTGTCCAATTTTACCTTGTAAACCAGAAATACTCCTTCTAATTTTTCTTAATTCTGGAGAGGCACTGTCTACAATTTCTCCATAATTGCTTACTATTTTTTTAATGTCATCTATAATGTCTTGAATAAAAGTAATTTGTTCACTAAACTCAAAAAGATTTGGATAATAGCTATTAAATTTTTTAAAATATCTTTTTAGTTCTTTGACAGATGTCGTTACAGCAGCAATTTTAAGAAAACTTTCAGGCTCTATATAACTATCTTCAATACTTAACCTTTTAATTTGTTCATATATATTATCAAAACCATGGTTAGGAATTCTATTATCACTCTCAAATGATGAAATATATTCGTTTGCAAAGTTCAATTCTTGAAGCAGTTGTTTTTTATTTGAAAAAGGCAGGGTCTCTAAAACTTTTCTTTTTCCTAGCTCTGAGATACTAAACTCAGCAACTTGTTGAATAACCGTTGTAAATTCTAGATCTTGTAATGCTTTATCAGAAATATGTATACTCAAACTTATATATTTGTTTTAACAAAAATAACAAACAATGAACACTAATATTGATGAAAGCTGGAAAAATATCCTTCAATCAGAGTTTAAAAAGGACTCGTTTAAGAGTTTAACTAAATTTATTAAATCTGAGTATCAAAATCATCAGTGTTACCCTGAAGTGAAAAATATTTTTGCTGCATTTAATCTTTGTAATTACTCAGAGTTAAAGGTTGTAATTATTGGTCAAGATCCATATCATGGAAAAGGACAAGCCAATGGACTGTGTTTCTCGGTATTAGATAATATATCTCATCCACCTTCTCTTAAAAATATAATCAAAGAAATGAAATCAGATATTGGTTACATAAAATCAGATAATGGAAATTTTACAGCTTTGGCTAAACAAGGGGTTTTACTTCTTAATGCTACACTAACAGTTAGAGAAAATAAGCCTGGTAGTCACCAAAATAAGGGATGGGAAAAATTTACTGATGGAGTTATAAGGCAAATTTCAGAAAATAAAGAACAGATAGTTTTTCTTTTGTGGGGAAAGTTTGCTGAGAGTAAAATAAAACTTATTGACAGCAGTAAACATAAAATTTTTGTGGCTCCTCATCCTTCTCCATTAGGAGCTTGGAGAGGTTGGTTTGGTAGTAAACACTTCTCTAAAACAAATGATTATCTAGAAAAGAATAACAAACAAATTATTAAATGGTGAAAAATTAGTTGAAGTCAAATAAATTCACAAAATCTAAACTATTAATATTGAGTTGATAGTTATAGTAGATGACGGTAATTGATTTATTTTGATATGATTTTCTGCTAAACCACACGGGCTTGATGTACTTCTGCATGAAGAAAAACTCATTAAACCTATTAAAGTAACAATGATGTATATGATTTTTTTCATAAATAAAATTTTTAGGATGTCATAAAAGTACTGTTTTTTTTTCAAATTTTAATTTTACATATTTGCTATTACTGCAAAAATTAGCTAGTCATTTTATCTAGTGTGTAAATGATCAAATCTGCTATAACTTTATCTGGATTTTTACTAAACGTACCATGAGCTCTATTTGCAATGATTGCATTCATTGAACAAGCATGATGCCCAAGTAGTTTTGACAACCCATAAATGGCAGATGTTTCCATTTCTAAATTGGTAACTCTTTTACCATTAAAATTAAAAGAATCTATTTTGTTATTTAAATTAGAATCTTTAATTGGTAAACGTATTACTCTTCCTTGAGGACCATAAAAACCTCCAGCTGTAGCTGTTATTCCTTTATAAATTATTTCAGAAGATATCTTATCTTCTAATGATTTACTGTTAGAAATCACCAATGGAAAGCATTTTTTCTCATCCCAATTTGTATGTTCAACAAAGGCATTTTCAATATTAGGATGTGAAATAGTTTCTGTAATATAGGAGCGTAACATGCCATTGATATCAAGCGCATAGGTGCTAAGTAGAAAGCTATCTAGTGGAATATCTTTTTGTAAAGAACCTGAAGTTCCAATTCTTACAATATTTAAAGCTGTATGCTTTTCTTTAATACTTTTAGTTTCTAGATTAATATTTACCAAAGCGTCTAATTCATTTAAAACAATATCAATATTATCTGCTCCTATACCAGTTGAAATTATAGTAAATCTTTTATTTTTATAAGTACCAGTAGTAGTTTTAAATTCTCTTTTCTGAGTAGAAAATTCAATAGTTTCAAAATGTTTACTAACCATGTCAACTCTATCTTGATCTCCAACCAAAATAATGTCTTTCGCTATATTTTCTGGTTTTAGATTTAAGTGATAGATACTACCATCTTCATTTAGAATTAATTCTGAATTTTTGAACTTCATTTTAAAAACTAATTTTTAATAGTTTAGTTGAGCTGTTTTGAAATAAATAATTATATTGTTTTACGCCACCCAAGTATGCATTTTCGCATCTCAACTGTTTATATACGTTTTGTTTGTTATCAAGTACTTTTTTGCCAAAAGAGTTAATAACTAATGGGTTAAAGCTTTTAAATAATATTTTTAATCGTTCAATTTTATAATTAAAATGATGCTCTTGCAAGCCATAAGATTCATGGTTTTTTGAGAGTTTTTGTGCTAATTGTTTTTTGGATATTATAGATTTCTCTGAAGCAAGATTTACTATCTTATTCTCTAGAAAATTCAATCCATTTTCTACAGAAGGAAATCGTTTTAAATGCATTTCAAAAGCCTTGGATAAGTATATGAAAGGGCTCATAGGGTTGTACTTATAAATTGTCTCTAAACGAAGTGGGCAGTTAGAGCAATAAAGCTGCCACATATAGTCTGCATATTCTATATCATTAGCTGTTAATTCTATTCTTTTGTGATATTGTCTGTTAACTTGATTACCATTTAAATCGCTAATTTTTTTTAGAGTCATCAATTTGGGGTTGTTTACATTTACCAGACTAATTTTTTCGTTATTCCTGTATCTTTTTAACCAACTTATAATGGCAATTAAATTTATTTGACTGAGTAAATCGTAATCAAACCATAAAATAATTTCTTCTTGATTTTTATTTACACACAAGTTTCTGTATTCTTTTAATGTATAATCAATGAATGTTTTCTTGGTTATTTTATATGAGGATTTTAAAAAGTTAAAACGTGTTTTCCAAAAGTCTTCACTTCCAATATCTGTAGAGGTTTTACCTTCACTAAGTATTTCTCTCCAAGTGATAAATTTACCGCTAAATCCGAAAGATTTAAACTAATGGTTGTTTTGTCTCCATTAGTAATATGTAATGTTTTTTATTCATAATTTTGGGGGAATTGGTTAGTTACTTTGTTTAGTGTGGATTTAACCTCCAACACGTTTCACTGAAAAACCTTTTTCTTGCAATATTTTCATTATTTTATCTCTATAATCTCCTTGGATAATGATACTTTCATTTTTGAAACTACCACCAACACTTAACGTTGTTTTAATTTCTTTAGCTAAAATTTTAAAATCTTTAACAGCACCATTATAACCATCTATAATTGTGATTGGTTTTCCCTTACGTTTTTCATATTTACAAAGAAGGGGAGTGTCTTGTAGCCATACATTAGAGGAAATCTCTTTTTTTGTTTCTTCTGGTACTTTATGATCTGGAAATAAATTTTTTAATTGATCTTTAATATCCATTAATAATTATTTTTTTAATCCTAATTCACGCAACCTTTCATTTAAAAATTCTCCAGCTGTAATATCTTCAAACCTTTTTGGGTTATTTTCATCTATACATCCATTTAAAACATCTAATTTCATATCACTAATAGGATGAAGAAAAAATGGTATTGAGTATCTAGATGTTCCCCATAATTCTTTGGGAGGATTTGTAACTCTATGTATAGTAGATTTTAATTTATTATTACTGTGTCGAGATAGCATGTCACCAACATTAATCATGATCTCGTCGGGTTCTGCAATAGCATCAATCCAATTACCATTATGATTTTGAACTTGCAGTCCTTTTCCTTGAGCGCCCATTAATAATGTGATTAGATTAATATCTCCGTGAGCAGCAGCTCTCACTGCATTTTTTGGTTCAGATTGAATAGGTGGATAGTGTATGGGTCTTAAAATACTATTTCCATTAAATACATATTGGTCAAAATACGTTTCGTGTAGTTCTAGATGTATAGCTAATGAACGTAAAACATATTTTGCAGTTTTTTCCAGCATTCTGTAGGCAGTTTTACCAACTTCATTAAATTCAGGTAATTCGTCTACAAAAACATTTTTAGGGTATTCTAATTCTAGTTTAGGATTATTATCAACATATTGACCAAAGTGCCAAAACTCTTTTAAATCACCTTCTTTCCTTCCTTTTGCACTTTCTTTTCCAAATGAAACGTATCCACGTTGCCCACCAATACCAGGTATTTCGTATCTTTTTTTTATTTCTGTAGGTAAATCAAAAAAGTTTTTAATTTGAGTATATAGTTTGTCTACAAGGGCATCGTCAAGAAAATGTCCTTTTAAGGCTACAAAACCAATATTTTCATAAGCTTGTCCAATTTTACTAACAAATTGTTGTTTTTTTGAGACATCATCAGATAAAAAATCAGCTAAATTAACGCTGGGTATTTTATTCATTTTTTTAATTTTATTTATTTGAAATAGTTAAATTAGTAAAAAATAAAGTTATTTTTTAACAAAAGGGATTAAATATGAAATTGTGTAATTAAATCCAAATCCTGTATTGCTCTCATAAATTCGATTAAATCCAGGTGCATAATGAGTTTTAAAATTTGTGGGCTCAGTAATATTTACCATTACTTTATATGATCCACTGAATGAAATAAAGATATTGTTGTATACCTCTGCTCTAAAACCAAGTTGTAGTTCAGACCAATGAGCTGTTAATCCTTTTTGAGTAGATGGTGTATTATTAAACACTGACGGTAATATAGAGTTTCCTATATTAATTTGATAGCTATTTAATGTCTGTTCATATGTTGCAAAACCGTAACGAAAACCAATAAAAATTTCATTATTCATATCAAGCCAGTTATTATATGAATTGTAATTTAAACCTGCCTTTATGTAACTCCCTTTTGAAGTAGAGTTTGTGAAATCTTCATTTGTGGTAAATTCCTCATTACCTAGTTCTGCAGCCATATACCATTTTTTAGAAATTCGATAATCACCTACTATTTCAATACCACTATTATAATCTTGTAATATAGACCTTATTGGTTTACTGAGGTCTATTCCTAACCTAAGACCATAATTAGTCTTATAAACTATACTATCTTTTGGTATTGAATCATTTACTTGTTGAGCATTGGCACTCACCGTAATGATTAAAAAACAGATTTTAATGAAAGATTTGTAAATGTGCTGATGACTCATTATCTATTGTGGGTATTGTGATCGTATTTTCAAGAGTTTCAGTTAGTCCTATAATCCAATCATTTGAAACATCCGATGTGACAGTTACATTGTTAAAAATCGCTTTGAAACCACAAGACCTTGAAACAAATACTTCTTCAATTTCATAATTTATCGAGAGAATATCTTGATTGCCTTCTGAAGAAAAATTATAAATAATTTGATTGTTTGAGACGTCTAAAGGTATTACAATAGAATCAATACTCACATTTGAATAGATTTCATCATATCCCTCAGGATTCACAGATAAATCCGACACCGTTTTAGTTTGGGTAATATTGGTTGCATTGTAAAAACGAATTATCATTTTAGGAGTGATAGGTTCAATACAAAAATCATCTTTTTCACAACTTGAATTAAGCATGAGCAAAAGCATTAAAAAAAAATAGTAATTTTTCATTGTATGATTACCTACTAAATATTTACTCTTCAATTTCAACAATCTTTTCCATGGCTTCTGCTAATTTAAAATCGAGTTCAGTTACCCCGCCAGCGTCATGTGTTGTTAATTTAATTTCCAAAATATTATAGACATTTTTCCACTCTGGGTGATGATTTAGTATTTCACATTCAAATGCTATTCTCATCATTGCACTCATGCAGTTTTTAAAACTATCAAATTCAAATTCTGAATATAATGCATTCTCATAATAATCCCATTCAGGAAAATTTTCTAATTTTTTTTCAATTTCAAATTCTGTAAGTTTTTTCATCTGTAGTATATGCTTGTTTCAAAAGTACAACAATATTAAAAACATTAAATGATATCAAATATTATTTTTCTCAAATAAAACTACAGTTTCTATATGTGATGTATGTGGAAATTGATCCACTAAACTTATTTTTTTATTTCATAACCGGAATTAATCAATTCTACGGTATCTCTAGCTTGAGTTGCAGGATTACAAGAAACATAGACCATTCTATCAGCATTAATTGCTATGATTTTTTGGAGAGTTTTGGGAGCAATACCTGCTCGTGAAGGATCTAATATTATCGTCCGAATTTTATTTTTATACTCTGGATGTTCGTATAAGAATTTACCAACGTCTGAAGTATAAAATTTTAATCCAGCAATGTTGTTTCTTTTTGCATTTTTTTCGGCATCTTTTATCGCTGAAGCTACAATATCTACACCAATAATTTTTGTATTAGTACTTTTAGACGCTAGAATTTGACCTATGGTTCCAGTACCACAAAATAAGTCCATTACTATTGAATTATCAATGCTTTCTTTATTTTCAAGTGCATAATCAAGCACTTTCAAATACAGTTTTTCAGCAGATTTAGGATTGGTTTGAAAGAAGCTTTTCATGCTAATTTCAAAATTTAATCCAAGTAATTCCTCTACAATTTTGTTTTCACCAGCAATTAATTTACTACTCCCTGATGTTGCCAATGTTCTGTCACCAGTTTCATCATTTATTGAATGAACTAAACCTGCAAAACGTTCTTTAAAAATATTTTGTAAAAATTCAGAAAAAGCATTTAAATCAAATTTATTTAACTCTTTAGAGGTTGTAACTAAATTAAATAACAGTCTGTTTGTTTTGTAAGACTTTCTTACAACAAAAAAACGAAAAAACCCTTCCCTTTTTGGTCCATGCCAAGGAGGTAAGCCGCTAGCTTCACAATATTTTCTTATAACTTTAATATTATCCTCAACCAATGTATCAAACAAGCCAGAATCTTTATTAAGATTATCTCCCATCCACCAGACTCCTCTTCTTTTAAAACCTAAAGTGAAAATATCAACATCTGTTTTATTTATTCGATCATAACCTATTGCAGAAAAGCCATATTCCATTTTATTCCTGTAATGAAATACATTGGGCGAAGTTACCAATTCATCAAAAAGCTCCCCGATATTAGTCACTTTTCCAATTCGTTTGAAAAGAGATAAAGTACTTTCTTTCTTGTAGGCATGTTGTAAATTAATTGGTAATTGAATATAAGGAGCACCAGGAATATCTTGATAAGGTACAGAGACCTCATCTTTAGAGTTTTCTAAAACATCAATTAATTTACACTCAGCATAATTCTTGCTAGATTTTTTAACTTGAGCTTTTACCTTTTGTCCTGGAATTGTATTTGGAACAAACACAACAAATACACCTTCTTCAGATCTAATTCTAGCAATTCCTTTTCCACCAAAAGCATAATCTTCAATTGATAATTCCAATATTTGACCTCTTTTTACAAATTTGTTTCGTTCTCTTCTAGGCATTTATTTTAATATAATGATGTTTGGCAAAATTAATAAAACATATCAATTATCTAGAAGATTACTTATGAAATTGATTGGATTAATTTGAATAATATTTCCTAAATTGCAAGTCCTAGGGATGATTTCTTTCCCACGCTGAATTTTCGAATCCTTCGAAAGGAAAAAGGTAGATAAGGAATGGTTATTTCACTCGTGACAACGAGATTTAATTATTATGTTTTATCTCTTTATATAGATATAAACAACGTTTTGTTACATACAATACGCAAACCTTAAATTATTTTAAATGGCTATTTTAGAACAAGTAACATCGCAAGAAGCGATAGATTTAGAAAACAAACACGGCGCTCACAACTACCATCCCCTTCCTGTGGTTTTAAATAAGGGTGAAGGTGTTTATGTATGGGATGTAGAAGGTAAAAAGTATTACGACTTCTTATCTGCTTATTCAGCTGTTAACCAGGGACATTGTCATCCTAAAATTGTCAATGCTATGGTGCATCAAGCACAAACTTTAAGTTTAACTTCAAGAGCATTTTATAATGATGTATTAGGTTCCTATGAAAAATATGTAACTGAGTATTTTAATTTTGATAAGGTTTTACCAATGAATACTGGTGCTGAAGCTGTAGAGACTGCACTAAAGCTTTGTAGGAAATGGGCTTATGAGGTTAAAGGTATTGAAGAAAATAAAGCAGAAATTATTGTTTGTGAAAATAATTTTCACGGTAGAACTACCACTATTATTTCCTTTTCTAACGATCCTGTAGCTCGTAAAAATTTTGGCCCTTTTACCAACGGTTTTATTAAAATTGAATATGATAACTTATTAGCTTTGAGGGAGGCATTAGAAAATAACAAGAATGTAGCTGGTTTTCTAGTTGAACCCATCCAAGGTGAAGCTGGGGTTTATGTTCCATCTGAAGAATATTTATCAAGTGCTAAAGCACTGTGTGAAGAATTTGGAGTTTTGTTTATTGCAGACGAAGTTCAAACTGGTATTGCTAGAACAGGTCGTTA
>FUWD013229733.1_pt1 | contig 14078 bp, 10 predicted proteins | sample 1063281 | NCBI WGS metagenome assembly FUWD01 (sample SAMEA79048168, study PRJEB19326) | metagenome | biome: marine | reverse complement strand
GGGAACCACGATGAAGCCTACGAGGTTCGAGGCCCCCCACTCGATGGGTTCGGTGACGAAGAGCGCTTCTGCGGGAAGTGCTCCCCCCTCATAGCCGACCACTAGGGCAGCAAAGAGGTTGTTGGACATGTGCGCGCCAATCGCGATTTCGAGGGAACGATCTCGAACAGTGACCCAGGCGAGGGCGAATCCCACACTGAAGTACCCAAAAAATGCACCCAGGACATCCCCGATTGCTTCAGGGTTCAGCAGGTGCGGCACGGCGAACAACACGCCACTCAGGCTTGAAAGCCACCAAATGTTTGACCACCCTCCGGCAGCCCACTGAATGATCCATCCGCGGAAAAATAACTCTTCCGCGGTGGTTTGCATGGGGAGCAACAGGAGACCTACGAGGAGGAAAGGGAGGAAGGTTTCCCACTGTGGGTCAAACCGATAAGCCTCCGGGTTCCCCATAATCCCCAACACCACGGGGGAACCCACCAACAAGAGCCATACCCAAAACCCCAGGGCAACTCGCCACCACCGAAACGTGGTGATGGTAGAGAACAGATAGCGCAGTTTCACGCCGAGGACAAAACGGTAGGCGACCAGGGTTCCCAAAAAGAGTGGAACAAAAGTGATGAGCGCAAAAAAGAGGAACCCCCAGGCCGGCATTGCGGCGAGCACATCACCACCCTCGAACAAGATTTGGGCGTCTACTCCTGTGTAGGGGAGCAGGATGATTCCCAGCAGGGTGCCCCCCACAAGCCAGGAGAGAAGAATGATGACCGTGCCAAGAATCCACCTCCACGGCTTTACCGGTTGGGGCGGAGTGTACGGCGCGAGCGTGCCCTTAGCTTTCTTCACACCCCTAGTGTCCCAAGAAATTCTGAAGACTCTGTGGGCTCCCGTGTCAACGGGCCTCGAAGATAGGCCAGACTAGAGTCTTCCCCCACCCCACAAGGATTCCCACCCGCGTATGAGCGACATTAGAGATGACACCCGAAACGGCTTTGCGTCGATTTTTGGGTACGAACCAGATGGATTGTGGTCGGCACCCGGGGAGCTGAGACTGTTGGGGGACGACTCTGATTACGCCAATGGCTACGTTTTAGCGATTGCCCTAGACCGACGAACGGTGGTTGCCGCTGGGGTTCGGAAGGATCGAAAAATTCGCGTTGCCAGCACCGAAGCGGATGAAATCGCCGAAATATCCCTGGACCATCTAGAACCTGATGAGGTTCACGGTTGGGCCGCATACCCCTTAGGTGTCGCCTGGGCCCTCAGTCAGTTTGGTGCTGACCTTTCCGCCGTTCCAGGCCTTGACCTTTTTATTGACTCCGACGTTCCGGTGGGTGTGGGCCTGGGGTCCTCCGCCGCACTCGAAACCGCCGTCGCGGTCGCGTTGAACGACGCCTGGCAACTCTCCCTTGATTCAATGTCGCTGGCCAAAGTAAGCCAGAAAGCCGAAAACTCGGTTGTCCGTAGAGATACCGGACTCAGCGACCACATTCCTTCCCTCCTTGGCGAAGATAATCACGCCATCCTGTTTGACAGTCGATCCTTTGATAGCGACCTGGTGGCTTTCGCCCTTGCTGAGCGCGGCCTTTCGCTCCTCGTCATTGACACCGGCGTGGAGCGGGCGGAAGATCTCACTGCCGAACGGTTTGCGGAACGCGAAGAAGTCATCGACGCCTTAGGTATTACCTCGCTGCGTGACCTCTCCCCCAAAACCCTGCCCGACCGCCGAGATTCCCTTTCGTCGACGGCGTATCGCAGAGCGCAGCACATTGTTAATGAAAACCAGCGGGTAATGGATGCCGCCAAGGCGCTTCGCACCGAGGGGCCTGAATCTTTTGGGGACATCGTGAGTGCGTCGCAGGCGTCCCTCCGGGACGACTACGACGCGTCGGGAAAAGAAATTGATTTAGCCATCGAAACAGCGCTCTCTCAGGGAGCCTTTGGTGCCCGGATGGTGGGGGTAGGGAACTCGGGCTCCGTGTACGCACTCATCAGCACGGACGATTTGTCCCTACTTCAGGTTGCTCTCGATGGAGCATTTTCCGAACACGGTTTTCAGGCCCCCTCCACCTACATTGTGGGACCCTCCAGAGGCGCGATTCGCCACTAACGCGCTGCGGCGGTAATGCCCAACGCTTTCGCCGTTCGGGCCTGAGATGTGCGGGCTTTGGTGGGATTATCCGAGAGTGCTGTCCCATAGCTGGGGACCATTTCACGAATTCTTGGTGTCCACCCCTCCATCTTCTGGGGGAAGCAACGTTCCAAAACATTCAACATGATGGGTGCGGCGGTGGAGGCACCAGGGGAAGCCCCTAATAGACCGGACATTGACCCATCGGCACTGGTGATGACCTCTGTCCCAAACTGCAACACGCCACCCTTCTGCGGGTCAGGTTTGATGACTTGAACCCGTTGCCCGGCAGTTTGTTCATACCATTCATCAGGATCAGCACCAGGGTAAAAGTCCCACAACGCTTGAAGTTTTCGGGCTCGGGAGGCAAAAACTTCTCCCACCAGATATCTCACGAGAGCAAAATTGCTCAATCCGACCGCCACAAGCGGGATGATGTTGTGCCATTTGATGGAGGCGAACAGATCACCCCAAGAACCACTCTTCAAAAACTTGGGAGTAAAACCTGCATAAGGACCAAAAAGGACGCTGGAGGTGCCATCGACAACACGAGTGTCAAGGTGGGGAACCGACATGGGAGGAGCGCCCACACTCGCTTTCCCATACACTTTGGCGCGATGGAGGGCAGCAACTTCGGGACTGTCGCAGCGCATCCACACACCACTGACAGGGAAACCGCCATACCCGCGGATTTCTGTGATGCCTGATTTCTGCAAAAGGTTAAGGGACATTCCGCCAGCGCCCACGAAAACAAAAGGAGTTTGCAGTGCGGTGGGGGTGTAACCAACCTCGGACCGGAGAGAAACCTTCCAGCCGCCCTCGATCCGCTTCAGCGAGGTGACCAAGGACTCCGTGAACACGGTAGCCACCGACGCAGCAAGGTGATCCACCAGGGTTCTCGACAAAGAACCAAAGTCGACATCTGTTGCCTCAATAAAACGTGTTGCCGCCAGAGGCTCGCCTTTGGCGCGACCGTCTATCAAGAGGGGAGCCCATCGGGCAATTTCCATCGGGTCTTCGGTGTATTCAAGGCCGAGAAATAACGGGTGATCCTTCAGCGCATCAAAGCGTGCCCGGAGGTAGTCCACGTTGTCCCTTCCCCACACGAAACTCATGTGGGGTGAAGCGGTGACGAAGGAAGAAGGATGGGGAACGATTTTTTCGTTGATGAGCCAGGTCCAAAATTGCCGCGACACCTGAAATTGTTCGTTCACGGAAACCGCGCTATCAATGGCGATAGACCCGTCCGCCTTTTGAGGGGTGTAATTCAATTCACACAACGCCGAGTGACCTGTTCCGGCGTTATTCCAGGCATTAGAGCTTTCGGAGCCGATACCGGGCAACTTCTCCACAATGGCAATGCGCCAGGAGGGCTCAAGCTCTTTCAACAGAGTGCCTAATGTGGCACTCATGATTCCGCCACCGATAAGTACTGCATCAAATCTGTCCATCACCACCCAATCCTAAGCCCGAGGCCTCCACCTAGACTGTGCTGGTGAACGAGACCTACCGGCCCCCGTTGCTTTTCCTCATCATTATTGGGGTGCTGGGCGGGTTTTTCTCTGGCGCTTTTGGTGTGGGGGGCGGGCTCATCATGGTTCCCTTGCTCCTGTGGTGGACTACTTTTGACCAGCGCCAAGCCAACGCCACCTCGCTCCTTGCCATTACCCCGGCATCGCTGATCGGCGCGATTTCGTTCAGCATCGGCGGCGTTTTTGAATGGTTCCCTGCTGTGTTTGTCGCGATTGGCAGCATCCTTGGAGCCCAGGTGGGCGCTCGCATTCTCACCCGAATTCCGCTTGTCCCGCTGCGGTGGATTTTTATCAGCTTTATTGTTATCTCCTCCATCGGGTTGTTCCTAGAGGTCCCGACCAGAGGGGGGTCCCTCGAAGTCAGCCTGACTACCGCGCCAATACTGTTAGCGCTGGGGCTACTGATGGGAGTCGGTGCGGGTCTACTCGGGATCGGTGGGGGCGTCATTGTGACTCCCGCCATCATGTTGTTTCTTGGGGGAAGTGACGTTGCAGCAAAAAGTATTTCTTTGCTCGCGATGGCGCCCGGTGCGCTTAGTGGAAGCATCCTCCACATCCGACACAAGAATGCCGTCCTACGGGATGGCCTCTGGGTTGCCGCCGGAGCCGTTTTTGCGGCCCCTTTTGGTGCCTACCTCGCTTTTGCTCTCTCGCCCCGGCTTGCCGCCATACTTTTTGGCGTGCTGACGGCTTTTGTGGCGATCAGTTTGATTATCCGGGCACTGCGAGAAGGCCGGGGTTAGAGCTGTGCTGCAACAATCTCCGCAATTTGCACCGCGTTCAACGCAGCACCCTTGCGCAAATTATCGTTACTGACAAAGAAAGCCAGGCCTCTGTGGTCGGGCACCCCCTCGTCGTGCCGCAGGCGACCCACGAAGCTTGCGTCTTTGCCCGCAGCTTTGAGTGGTGTTGGCACATCGACAAAAGAAACACCGGGTGCATGCTCCAGTAACTGTCGAGCCTCGGCAAGCGGCAGGGACCGCTCGAACTCCGCATTGATTTGGAGTGAATGCCCCGTAAAAACGGGGACCCTGACACAGGTTCCACTGACTAGCAGGCCCGGCAAGCCAAGAATCTTCCGGCTTTCGTTGCGAAGCTTTTTTTCTTCATCTGTCTCGTTCAAACCGTCATCCACGATGCTTCCGGCCAGGGGAATCACGTTGAAAGCAATGGTGTCGGGAAACGTGGAGGGCGCAGGTAAGGAAACTGCGGACCCATCGTGGACCAAGCTCAACAAATCTTGGCCAGCGCCGGCAACGACCTGGGCTGCAAGTTCTTCGCCGCCTTTGAGGCCAGCCCCAGACACAGCTTGGTAGGTGGAAATGACCAGTCTTTGGAGTCCGGCAGCGTCGTGGAGGACTTTCAAGGCTGGCATCGCTGCCATCGTGGTGCAGTTTGGATTTGCGATGATTCCTTTTCTGGGGGACAACGCCTCTTCCGGGTTAACCTCGGACACCACCAAGGGAACCTCGGGATCCATCCGCCAGGCGCTCGAATTATCGATGACCCTTACCCCGGCAGCCGCAAAACGTGGGGCTTGCTCTTTCGATAGCTCACCGCCAGCACTGAAGATGGCAATATCGAGCCCGGTGGGATCTGCAGTAGCAACATCCTCAACCTCGACCGTGCCGTCCCCCCAGGGAAGCAAAAGCCCAGCGCTGCGCGACGAAGCAAAAAAGCGAACACGATCTGCTGGAAAACCCCGAGAGACAAGAAGTTCTCGAACAACCTGACCCACCTGTCCGGTGGCACCAACAACCCCGAGAGAAACCACTAACGGCCCGTTCCTGCGTGCACGGTTGCGTCCACTTCGCCATCGAGACCAAAGGCACGGTGAACTGCGCGAACGGCGTCGAGGAGGGTATCGGCCCGCATGATGACGGAGATTCGAATTTCACTGGTGGAAATCATTTCAATGTTGATTCCTGCTCCCGACAGGGCAGTAAACAATTGGGCGGAAACGCCGGCGTTGGTTCTCATCCCCGCACCGACCACAGACAATCGGCCAATTTCGTCATCGTAGATTAAGGATTCAAAGCCTGATTCTTCTTTCGTTGCCTCCAAAGCGTCCATGGCACGTTGGCCATCCTCCTTGGGCAAAGTGAAGGAGATATCTGTTCTGCCCTTCTCGTGGACGGACACGTTTTGCACAATCATGTCGATGTTTGCCCCAGCGCCCGCAACAATGGTGAAAATCCCTGCTGCTTTACCCGGGATGTCGGGGACTCCCACCACGGTGATTTTTGCCTCACTGGTGTCGCCGGCAACACCAGAAATAATGGGCTCTTCCACGTTGTCTCCCTCGTAGTCCTGCGAGATGAATGTTCCTAAGTCTTCCGTAAAGGAGGAGCGAACGTGCAACCTCACACCGTGGCGCCTCGCAAACTCCACCGCCCGAATGTTAATCACTTTGGCCCCTGCTGCGGCCAACTCCAACATTTCTTCATACGTTGCTGAGGCGAGCTTCTGCGCTCGTGGCACTATGCGCGGATCCGCAGTGAAAACACCATCAACATCGGTGTAAATTTCGCACGTTTCTGCTCCTAGCACCGCCGCTAACGCAACCGCGGTGGTGTCAGAACCTCCCCGACCAAGGGTCGTGATGTCCCGTGAATCATGATTAAAGCCTTGAAAGCCCGCAACAATCGCGATCGCACCCTCATCAAGAGCGGCGCGAACACGGGTGGGGGTCACATCCACTATGCGGGCCCTCCCGTGTTGCGCATCTGTCATCATTCCGGCTTGGCTGCCGGTGAAAGATCGTGCATCGAAACCTAAATCCCGGATAGCCATCGCCAACAGGGACATGGACATCCGCTCACCAGTGGTGAGCAGCATGTCCATTTCCCGCGAATCCGGTTGACCACTGACCTGGTGAGCAAGATCTAGCAAATCATCGGTGGTGTCACCCATGGCAGAGACCGTCACGACAACGTCGTGACCGGCCTTTTTTGTCTCCACAATCCGAGCAGCAACGCGTTTGATGCTCGGCGCATCAGCGACGGAGGACCCGCCAAACTTCTGCACAATCAAACTCACGTTCACACTCCGACCGAAACGAGACCGCTCGGGCGGCCAGGAAACCCCCATTGTACTGGGTGGTTGCGCCAGAAAGGATGCTAGGAAATGCTCCGTCGGCCTTCAAAAGCGCGTCCCAGAGTCACTTCGTCTGCATATTCCAAATCGCCCCCCACCGGCAACCCGCTCGCCAGTCTGCTCACCGTCAGACCTGGTTGATGCAGGAGCCTGCTGAGGTATGTTGCCGTGGCTTCCCCTTCGAGGTTGGGATCGGTCGCGATAATGACCTCGGTGACGTCAGTCGATGCAAGCCTCGCCAGCAATTCTTTTATCCGAAGGTCATCCGGGCCAATGCCATCAATAGGGCTGATGGCACCGCCAAGCACGTGATAAAGCCCACGAAATTCGCGGGTCCGCTCAACGGCCAACACATCTTTGGCCTCTTCAACCACGCAAATCATGGCTGAGTTTCTTTTCCCATCACTGCAGAAGCCACAGGTGTCATTTTCGGAAATCATTCCGCAGGTCTGACAGAAACGAACTTTCTCACGGACGGTCTGCAAAATTTCCGACAATGCCGCGGGGTCGTAGTTAGCGTTTTGGACAATAAAAAGCGCAATCCGCTGCGCTGACTTGGGGCCCACCCCTGGCAACCGACCAAATTCATCAATCAAATCTTGAACAATTCCTTCGTACATGTCTAAGCCCGATCCTCATCAATACGGTGCTCTGAAATCAGTTCCCCACCGAGCACTTCCCGGATTACCGCCTCTCCCACCTGGGAGAGGGAACCTGCCACAGGACCTCTCGGGGGCTCAGGCTCCTCGGCTTCTGGGGCTTCGGTGCTCTCTTCTTCTTCCACCGCATTCGGTGGCACCACGGTGGGCCATGAACCAGTAGCCTCGGTCGACGAGCTGTGTGGAGGCACTTCAGACTCTGCCGATGTTACCGACTCTTCGGGTTCCACGACCTCCGGGGATGATGCCAACTCCTGAACCTTAAACCGAACCCTGTGGCCGGTGACAGCGAGGATCGCTTCCCGCACGAGTTCAGCATTTGGTGGGAGACCCTCGCTCTGGGGCTTTTTCAGTATCTCGGCGCTAGAAATGGCCGGAAAACCGAGGGTGACGACGTCATCCTCACTACCCACAACTTGGGATCCGACAAGGGCTGTCCAGATGGCACGTTTTTTCTCAGCAATAGTGTCCAAAATGGCCGGCCACGCATCCATCATGGCTTGAGCGGTCAGAGGCGCTGCCGGCTCCGGTGATTCCGTCACTTCCACCGCTGGCGGCGCCGCCACAGAGGCGGTCTCGGTGAGAGGTGCCGGCGGAGAGCGGTCCGGGGCTTTGGTGGCTTTAGGTGCCTGAACCACAACGGGGCCTGATGAAAGAGTCGATGTCGTATTTTGGGAGACTAAGAGACGCGCCATGAGGAGCTCCAGGTGCAAAGTGGGGGACGTTGCCCCCGTCATCGACGCTAAGGCTTCTGCCATAACATCCGCCATGGCCGAAAGGGCCGGAGTTCCCATCTGCGAGGCCAGTGCGCTCATCACCTCGATGGTTGTGGAGCTTGCCCCTGGCAACAAACCAGCAGCTTCGCTGCCCGCTTGATCAACAATGATGAGATCGCGCACAAATTCCAGTAAATCTTCGCCAAAACGGCGCGGGTCCTGACCGGTATGAATGACTTTGTGAAGAGCGCTAAAAGTGTCGTGGCCAACCCCCGAGGCGAGGGCGCTCATAACCTCAACGAGGAGCTCACCGTGGGTGTATCCGAGCAATCCGGTGGCGTGGTCATAGCGCACCGTGGATTCTGGTGACCCCGCAATGAGCTGATCGAGAACTGACAGAGTGTCCCTCACCGAACCGCCACCGGCGCGCACGACAAGGGGGAGGACGCCGTCCTCCACAGTGACACCTTCCGATTCACACAGGCCTTCGATGTAGGCCAACAGCTCGGAGGGGGGAACCAGCCGGAAGGGGTAATGGTGTGTTCTGGACCGAATGGTGCCGATGACCTTATCCGGCTCGGTTGTGGCAAAAATAAACTTCACATGCTCTGGTGGTTCCTCCACAATCTTCAGCAAAGCATTGAAGCCCTGCGGTGTGACCATGTGTGCCTCATCCAGGATGAAAATCTTGTAGCGATCCCGGGCAGGGGCAAAAACGGCGCGTTCGCGCAGATCCCTCGCATCATCAACACCGTTGTGGCTTGCGGCATCGATTTCCACCACATCGAGGGAGCCTCCCCCCGAGCGCGAAAGTTCCACGCAACTCGGGCACACGCCACACGGGGTGTCGGTGGGGCCCTCGTGGCAGTTGAGGCAGCGGGCAAGGATTCGTGCTGACGTGGTTTTGCCACAACCCCGTGGCCCACTAAACAAATAAGCATGGTTTACCCGGTCCCCCACAAGCGCTTGGCGCAAAGGATCCGTCACGTGAGCTTGCCCAATGAGCTCAGCAAAGCTCTCGGGGCGGTAGCGACGATAAAGAGCGGTAGACACCCTTGGAGCCTACCGGGGAGAGCTGATGAGCGCGGCGGTCTGCCGCGCTATCTCAAGCTCCTCCTGGGTAGGAATCACATACACAGAAACCTGGGCAGTGGGCGGGGAAATGGTCCGAGTGTGGCTATTCGGGCGAGAGTTCAGGTAGGGATCTATCGTGACCCCCAGGAAGTCGAGTCCTTGTGTGGCGAGGAGCCTTCCCTCGGCCGAATTTTCGCCAATCCCCCCCGTGAAAACGACAGCATCAAGGCCGCCAAGGAGGGCTGCGTAAGCCCCAATGTAATGCTTGATGCGCCATGCCCACACGTCAAGGGCGAGCACTGCTGTGTCATCCCCGGCGGCGGCCAGTGCAGTAATTTCGCGAAAATCAGAATGGCCGGTCAACCCTTTGAGCCCGCTATTTTTGCTCAACAGTGTGGTGACTTCTTCCAGGGTGTACCCACCCTGCTCGAGAAGGTGTGTCACCACGGCAGGGTCTAAATCGCCGGGCCTGGAACCCATCACAAGCCCCGAGGTGGGGGTGAAACTCATGGACGTGTCGAGGGAGCGACCTCCGCGCAGCGCAGTCGCTGAGGATCCGTTTCCAAGGTGAAGACTGATGACCTTGTGCTCGAGGGGGTCCCCTCCCAACAGTTCGGAAGCAACTTTGGACACATAGTGGTGACTGGTGCCGTGGAAGCCATACTTCCGAATGCCGTAGGCCACACGAATGTCCTCAGGCAGGGCAAGCGTGGAGGCTGCTTTGGGGAGCGTGTGATGAAAAGCTGTGTCGAATACGGCAACATGAGTGAGATTGGGCAGGGCCTCGCGCGCTGCCTGTATTCCCTGAAGGTTTGCCGGATTATGAAGCGGAGCTAGCGATGAAATATCGCGGATATGCTCCTCAACCTCGGCAGTGATGACGATGGGTTCACTGAATTTTTCACCACCATGCACAACCCTGTGGCCTACTGCCTCCAACGTGATGGTGGGCGGCAGTGAATCGAGTGCACCAGCGATGGCCTCACGATAACGGGGCGACCCCTCCCCAAGACCAATTCCCTCGACCGCCCCAGAGTGAAGGGTGGTTTCCGTGTCGGTATCTAACACTTGGTACTTGAGGGAGGACGAGCCAGCGTTTAGAACAAGAATTTTCATGACGAAAGCCCTTGAGCTTGGATGGCGGTAATCGCCACCGTGTTGATGATGTCTTTTACCGTGGCTCCGCGAGAAAGGTCGTTAACCGGTTTGGCTAACCCTTGAAGCACGGGACCAATGGCGACAGCACCAGCACTACGTTGAACCGCCTTATAGGTGTTATTACCCGTATTGAGATCCGGGAAAATAAAGACCGTGGCATCCCCAGCCAGTGCTGAACTGGGTAACTTGGCTAACGCAACACTGGGCACAATGGCCGCGTCATATTGGATGGGACCCTCCACTACGAGGTCCGCAACGCGCCCCCGCACAAGCTCTGTGGCGTAGCGCACTTTATCTACGTCCGCTCCAAAACCAGAGTCACCCGTGGAATAGGACAGCATCGCAACCCGTGGCTCAATGCCAAAAAGACTCGCCGTCTCTGACGCAGAAATGGCGATATCCGCAAGTTGTTCTGCTGTGGGGTCTGGCACAATCGCGCAATCCCCATAAACCAGCACGCGGTCGGCCAAACACATCAGAAAGACACTCGAGACAATAGAGACTCCCGGAGCTGTTTTGATAATTTCAAAACTTGGCGTGATGGTGTGTGCCGTGGTGTGTGCAGCGCCAGACACCATCCCATCGACAAGCCCCAAATGGACCATCATTGTGCCGAAATAGGAGACATCAGACACGATGTCACGGGCATCCTCAATACTCACGCCCTTATGGGACCTGAGAACCGCATACTCTTCCGCAAAACGCTCACGAAGAACAGGATCCACGGGCGACACGATTGTTGCCCGTGAGATGTCTAAACCCAACTCGTTGGCGCGTTGTCTAATGGAGGGTTCGTCACCTAAAAGGGTGATGTCGACCACATCTCTGGAGAGCAGTGTTGCGCTTGCGCGGATAATCCGGTCATCGAGGCCTTCCGGCAACACAATGTGCTTTTTATCTTTGCTCGCTCGCTCCAAGAGTGTGTACTGGAACATTAGCGGGGTCACCACTTCTGCCCGGCTGATGGTCATGTGCTCCAGAAGAGCCTTGGCGTCAACGTTTCGGTGGAATAACTGCAACGCGGTGTCGTATTTGCGTTGGGAATCTGCTGCCAGTTTCCCGCGGGCAGAGACAACGTGAAGCACAGACTCATAAGTGTCATATTCGGTGGCAATGATGGGAAGTGTGTCGTCTCGGCTCTCCATCAACTTCTGGACCGGGTCAGAAAGTTGAAATCCTCCATAGAGCACAAGAGCGGCGAGGCTCGGGAAGTGCTCATTCCGATGCGCCGCTAGGACACCCATAATGGCATCCGTGCGATCGCCTGGCACCAACACAACAAAGCCCTCCCGAAGCCTTTCGATCATGTTGTCGACAGACATCGCCCCCACCATCACACCGAGAGCTTCGCGATCCAGAAGCGCTTTATCGCCGTGCAGCAGGCTGCCCCCGAGTGCCTCCATCACCGCTGCGACAGTGGGTGCCACAAGAAAAGTGTCTTCAGGGATAACCCCCACGTGAAGATTAGGGCTAAACGCCTGCAAGGATTCAAGAATTTGTGCTGAGTGTTTTTCTTCCGCTCGGTTGACGATTACCGCTAACGCACTTGCGTGAGAGTGCCGAATTTCTGCCAACGCCGAATCCACCACTTTGGTGATATCCCCAACGGATCGTCCTGGCAGGGACAAGTCTCGGCCCGCGGAAAGGGTGGGCTCCCGCCCCGTGACCACGAGAACTATCGGTGCCCCAAGGTTCGCAGCCACCTGAGCGTTAAACGAAAACTCTGTGGGGTTACCCACCCCGGTGTAATCCGATCCGACAATAACGACCGCCTGGCACTGAGCTTCCACTGCGCGAAATTTCTCCACGATGATCCCCAGGGCGGCATCAGCATCATCGCGAACATCGTCGTACGTCACCCCCACACACTCGTCGTAGTTCAGATCCACGCCATCGTGGTCCAGAAGCATTTGAAGAACATAATCAGGTTCCTGCTGGGACCGGGCGACAGGGCGAAAAACACCGACCCGTTCTACTTTGGCCCGCAGGGCGTCCAGAATGCCCAGCGCAATTGTGGATTTACCGGAAGACCCTTCGGCAGAGGAGATGTACACACTGGTAGCCACTCCACCAGCCTAAGCGCCATCTTCGCAGCCCAATTCCCCAGAATAGGAAAATTCCGGGAGCCCCAGTGCTTAGCTGGCTCTAGGAATCGTGACGGATAATTACTTCGATAGATTGCACGTTGATTAAGAAGCGTTTGAAAGCGACTAAATCACCTCCCAGCTGCGAGGCCGATTGGTCGCGAGCAGACAAATATTTGACCGGCATGAATGCGCGTGGCACTGAGTGATGGCTTGTGGCCAACTGACGGGGCTCACCGAAGGCATTCAAGTCTCCGGTTGAAAGTCCAATGATCCCTACGAGGTGGAAAACCTTTTACACGAAACACAGCCGTGAGGCCCCGATAACATATCGTTCCACTCCCCAAAATGCAGAACCGAGAGCCTAATCCAATAGCCTGCTCAAGGCTAACTTGGAGTAAGGAAAAGAAATATGACCTTGCTACTGTGAACAAGTTAGCCCGTGCATGGAGATAACAACCCCAAGTAGACCGCAGGTCCGAAAGTCTTGACAGAATCCCGTAATCTTGGAACGTGGATGTGTTGCAGCAATTGGAAATGACCAAAGCGTGGCAACACGGCACGCCAGCGTACGTGATTTCGCTGCCCGGTGGGCCTCGTAATTCATTGCTCATCGGGCAATTGGAACGCCAAGGCTTCTTCCCAATTTTAGTAGAGGCAGTCGACGGCCGGGATGGGTCAGCCCGCAGTCTAGATAGTCGAGTAGACCAAAAAACTTTCTTTGGGATTCATGGTCGCATGCCCACTGGTCCTGAAATCGGCTGCGCACTGAGTCACTTGCTCGTTGCTAAGCTTGCCCACCAGGCTGGTCACGAGTCCGTGTTGGTGGTAGAAGAAGACGCACAGATAGTTGGAAACATTTCCGGCATCGCCTCACGGTTCGCAGAGTTCGGAGAACCGAGTATCCTCACCCTTTTCTCTTTGCATCCTCCGGTGTTCCGATCGAAAATCATCGTGGGCCTAGACATGGATGTCCCTCGCGCCCTGGGCAGGATTTTCTTACCGGCAGAGACTACCGTTGGTTACTTCATAAATAGGTCCGCGATAAAACTGACTTGTGGTGTTACTCTTGTTAAGGGTTTGGCGGACTGGCCGCCTTGGTCCTACCACGCAAACTTTTACGCCTGCTATCCGTGGCCCCTCAGTCACAGTTCTGATGGTTCTCAAATACAGCCAGGTCGCACAAGGCTTCCTTCACCTGTGGGAAGAAATATTGCGCGGTTGGGAGCAATCGGTAAAACCTATGACGCGCTTCTATCCCGTAAGGCAAGAACGTACATCACTGAACTTGGTGGGCTCCAACGTTACGCAGCCCGAATCCTAATTCCTCGCCTCTTGAGGCTTCTGACCCGCTTGTCGAAATAGGCCCAAGCCAGTCTTACCCTCAGGGCCGAAACCTCTTCGCCATGAGGTGCTGGGATTTGCCACAATTTTCGGCGTTGGGCTATGCACCCTCACAACTGTTAAACCCCTCGTGAGCCCAATTGTGTTGCAAGGCTTGGATTTTAAGCGGCAAAATTCGCAGGCGATTGGAATCATAAAATCTTCCGCCCCCCCGTGACCACTCGATTCTCTCAACGAACAGCGCGCAACCTCCCAGCAGGTCAGGGGTGACTATATGAGTC
>FUWD013230055.1_pt1 | contig 14081 bp, 13 predicted proteins | sample 1063281 | NCBI WGS metagenome assembly FUWD01 (sample SAMEA79048168, study PRJEB19326) | metagenome | biome: marine | reverse complement strand
GCTAGAAGATAAACTAAAATAATAGGGCCGAATAAAATTGAAATGCATCCAATAATATATATTCCAATATAAATACCTGTTAAAAAATTTTCCATTTTCCTTCCTCCTTTTCTGTAATAAGTTTATAAATTTTTAAAGGGCTGGGAAATCCAGCCCTCCTTTTTGCCGAATTTCATTGTTTATATTATATATAACATAATAGAAAAAGTCAAGGGGTGGGAAGAGGGAATAGGCCGTGCCTTGAGAGCTACATCCCTTACGCTGGCAAGCGGAAGGGTGTACTCGTCAAGGCACGGCCTATGAAGAAGCAAGAGAGAAATTCTAAAAATCTAAAAAGGCACGGCCTTATTCGCACAACCTTGCTGCGCAAGGATGTAGCTCTGTAAGGGCCATGCCTGTTCATCTTTTTGGATTTCTTATGATATACTTGATTTCTTAGATAAAAAGTTTAAAATATAGATATGCGGACGTGGCGGAATTGGCAGACGCGCCAGGTTTAGGTCCTGGTGGGATTTATCCCTTGTGAGTTCGACTCTCACCGTCCGCACATAATTTATTCCTTCTCCTCTTTCTCTTCTTCTGTTGTAATGGGATACAAATCAGGGGATTTGTAGTTGGAGTAGAATTCTTGTTTATCAACAAGCTCTCCTTTTTTATAAACTTCTTGGGTAAAGACGGTCTTCATTGAACCGTCTTCTTCTTTCTCTAAGACATAAGGTCCTTTAACTTTTACGTTTCTACCATCGTTGGTGCCGTAAAAATTAAAAAACAATTGATAACCACTTGCAAATGACTGCACTAAAATATGATTGGGAGTGTTATTTATGAAGCGTAAATCGGTCCAAGGACTATAGACAGTAGCATCAAATCCTTGCGGATTATAATATCCTACTGGAAAAGCATGTGGTCTTCTTTGGGTGATTTTTAAGCCTGCCTTAATGGCTGCTCTGAAAATAGTTGTTGAAACCTGACATAATCCACCTCCATATTCTAGAACTGTTTTATTTTTTTAATGACCATTTCTTGCAAATATCCTTGTTCGGGGCCTGTTTCGCTTATAAAACTATTAAAAGAAAATTCTTCATCTGGTTTGATAATTATTCCATTAAGAGTTGCTGTTCCTATCTTTATATTATGAATTCTGTTTTTTGAAGAGCCGTAAAAATTTGAAACTCCCTGACTGATTAAAATATTAATTCCTAAATCATTTGTTTCTCCTAACGTTATTTCTGGCAATGACTTGTCAGCTATAATATTTATCCTTTTATTTGGTTCGCTAGCCAGAATATTATTATTTATTTGTTCAATTGTTTTTTCTGTTTTTATTTCAAATCCAGGTTGATCTGGTGTAAAAATAATAGCTGTGCTACTTGATGTTTCCAACTGAGCGTTAGTTGCCGGCTTGTTTATATCATAAGAGATTTTTAATAAATATTCTTTAATTTTATCTTCGTTTAAAAAAGCGCCAAGAATTTGATTATCAGAATCAGTGACTTTTTCGGGTTTAAATTCAAGCCAATTAATTAAAGTTTCTTTGTTGATTGTCCACGTTCTATTCTCAAGAATTAATTGATATGGTTGCTTTGACAATATTTTTTGAGCTTTTTCATTTGCTAAATTAGTTTCGTTGTTTATAACTGATGGCTCGTCAATAATTAATTCTATATTAATTGGTTGTCTAGAAAAGCTTAAAGCGTTTCTTAATAATTTATTTAATAATTCTTCTCTATTAATGGTGGTTCCTTTTGTTGAATGTTCAATAGAAAAATTATCAATTTCTTCGTTGAAAATTAAAGAAGCATTTTGAGCTGGTTTTTCAATATTTTTAAATAATTCAGATGTTTTTTCTTTAAATTTTTCATTATCTATTTCATAAATAGGTTCAATCTGACGCAAGCCGAACAAAGCAGATAACTGTTCTTTGATATTTATGATAATATTTGCCTGATGTGCAATTTTATAAGCTTCATCTATTGTTTCTTTAGATTTTAATTTAAATCCTAAATCAGATAATTTAATCGGCCAATTATATTCTTGATATAAAAGTATAATTTCTTGTTCTCCAAAATCATTACATTCTTCTCTTAATATTTCTTCTGATTTTATAATATTATACCCGCCTAAATTAGTATTTGCTATTTTAATTCCAAAAGCTATCTTTTCATTATTAACAATTTGAAGAATTAGTATTAAATATATTAATCCTGTAAGAATAATAAGAAGTCCGATTATTATTTTACGATAAATTTTCTTCATTTTTTAATAATAACACGCTTAAAACCCCGCAACAATAAGCGGGGTTTTGTTTGAAAACAAAGAAGAATCTTGTAAACTATTCAGCTTTTATTGATATTCTTTTGGTTTTTACTTTTTCAATTTTTGGAAGTCGAATTGTTAGAATACCATTTTTCATTCCAGCTTCAGCGCTATCAACTTCTACATCTATTGGTAAAATTACAGAGCGAGAAAAAGGACCCCAATAACATTCCTGATAATAATAATCTTCTTCTTTTGCTTCATCGTCCTTTTTTCTATTTCCTTTTATGGTGATCATGTCATTGGTCATGCTGATATCAATATCTTCTGGTTTAACTCCAGCAATAGTTGACTTAATAACTATTTCGTTAGGAGTTTGATAGACATCAATAGTAAGCTGTCCCTCTGATTCATTAAGCCAATCTTCTTTTTCATTATCATCAGATCCTTTCTGAAAAGAAACTTTCTTTTCTTTTTTCTCAGAAATACTTTTTTTAACTGGTTTTACTTTTTTAGCTTTAGGCGCTTTTTCCTCAATAATAGATTTATCTTCAGAAGATTTTTTCTATTTCCTGATTCTTCCCAATTGGTTCCAGTTAATTTTTCAAAAAATGAAGGTTTTTTAGCCATATTAATCTTGAAACTTAAGTTATTAAACTTGAAACTAATTTTGTTTCAGGCTTTATAATCTATGTTTCAGGAGTTTATTTTACAAATAGATTTTTGTTTTTTTAATTTTTTAAAATAGAGAGAAACAAATAGAGCTGCGGAAAATAAGAGAATAACTGTTGCAAAGATTAAAATTATTTTATAACCATCCGTTCTGTTAAGCGCTGTGATAATGAGGTAATTATAGCAACTATGCAAAACAATAGCAAGAGTTAGTCCAGTTAGTATAAATCTTTTTCTTTTTTTTGCATTCAAAAGACCTAAAGCAAGCCAATAACCAGTTATGCCACAGGCTAAAGCATGAAGTAATGTTGCGCCTAAAAAACGAAAACCGATTATTCCAAATGATTCTCCAAAATTAGGGAAAGAACCTTTAAAAACAACAAGTATATTTTCTATAGCAGCAAAACCAAGTCCGGCGATGATGCAGTATAAAATAACGTCAGTTGGCTCGTCAAACGCTGGTTTTCTAAGAAATCTATGTTTTACTATTGAATATTTTAAATATTCTTCAACCAAGGCTGGGATTAATGTTGCCGCTAAAATTGTTTTAATAATACTATCATAATTTGTTTGAGACAAAAGAGCTGTTAGATTATAGCTTGGGTTAAGTAGCCAGATTAATAATAGTTCCAAAATAATAGCTAATGGAGCTAGAAGCATTCCCCAAATAAATACCCTTATAATTATAGAATTAGGTTCAGGATGCTTATCTTTTCTTAAATAAAAAGATAACCAGATTAAACTAGGTAAAAGACCGAGACAAATGTAAAAAACATACTGCATGAAATTTATTATTTAGGCCATTCTTCAATCATTAATAATTCTTTTTTCTTAAATGATAGTGTTTGATAAATAGCTTCAGTCGCGAATGGAATAAAAGGATGAAGAATTTTTAAAGAATTTAGCAAGACATAAGCAAGAATTTCTTTTGTTTTTTGATCATTTTGTTTTTTAGCAGATTCAATATATTTATCGCAAAAATCATGCCAAAAGAAATCATAAATTAAGTGAGCAGCATTTCCGAATTGATAATCTTCAAGACATTTAGTGATTTCTTTATTCGTTTCTTTAAGTTGTTTTATTATTTTTTTATCAGCTCCAGTTAAATCTTTTAATTTTTCTATATTTTCTGTAATTTTAATTTTATTGTCTCCAATTTGCATTAAGGCGAATCGGCTAGCATTCCATACTTTATTAATAAATTTTTTACCCATTAAAATATTATCTTCTGAAAACTTCATATCTTGTCCTTCAAATGCCTGATAAAGCAGGCCAAAGCGCGTTGCATCAGCTCCGTATTGATTTATTAATTCTAAAGGATTAATTCCTGTTCCTAATGATTTACTCATTCTTTTTCCTTCTTTATTCAAAACAGTGGCGTGAATATATATATCTGAAAATGGCGGTTTCTTCATAAATTCTAATCCAGAGAAAATCATTCGAGCTACCCATAAGTTAATAATGTCACGGGCTGTACTTAAAGTATCAGTCGGATAATATGTTTCTAAGTCCTTTGTTTTTTTGGGCCAGCCAAGAGTTGCTAAAGGCCACAATGCAGAAGAAAACCAAGTATCTAAAACATCATCAACTCCATCAATTGGAATTTTATGACCCCACCAGATTTGTCGTGAAATACACCAATCTTTAATATTTTTTAGCCAGTCAAAATATACTTTCTCCCAGCGTTTTGGGTGAAATTTAATTTCTCCACTTTTAACTGCTTCAATCGCTTTCTGAGCAAGCTTATCCATTTTAAGAAACCATTGATTGCTTATTAATGGTTCAATAGTATTGTTGCAACGGTCACAACAGGGAATTTGATGTGAGTAATCTTCAATTTTCTCAATTAATTTTTTTTCTTTTAATTTTTCAACAACTTTTTTACGCGCTTCAAGTATTGTTAAGCTAGCAAAATCTTTACCTGCTTTTTTCGTCATACGTCCTTTCTCGCTAATGACTTGAATTGATTCTAGTTTATGTTTTTCTCCGATTTCTGCATCAACAGATGAATGAGCTGGGGTGACTTTTACAGCTCCAGTACCGAATTCAGGGTCAATAATTTTATCTGGAATTATAGGTATTTCTCTATTAACAAAAGGCAGGATTACATTTTTTCCGATAAGTTTTTTGTAACGTTTATCATCTGGATTAACCGCTACAGCTGTATCTCCAAGCATTGTTTCTGGACGAGTCGTGGCAACTATTATAAATTCTTTTGAATCAGTCAATGGGTATTTTATATACCATAAATGACTTTTTTCCTCTTTGTATTCCAGTTCTAAATCAGATAAACTTGTTTGACATCTAGAACACCAATTGATTACTCTTTTTCCCTGATAAATCCAACCTTTTTCATAGTAATGAAGAAAAGCTGTTTTGACCGCTTCTTGATAGTCCTCATTCATTGTAAAAGCGGTTCGTGACCAATCGCAAGAACATCCTAATTTTTTAAGTTGTTCTAAAATTAATCCGCCATATTTTTTTTGCCATTTCCGGACTTCTTTTAAAAATTTTTCTCGGCCTAAATCATGACGAGTAAGACCTTCTTTTTTTAATTTCTTTTCAACTACATTTTGAGTGGCGATTCCAGCATGATCAGTGCCAGGTATCCAGAGTGTTTTATATCCTTGCATTCTTTTGAATCTTATTAAAACATCCTGTAAAGTATTATTTAAAGCATGTCCCATATGAAGTTCTCCAGTAATATTTGGAGGGGGAATAACAATGGTGTATGTCTTAGCGTTTTTTTCAACATCTAATTTATCGGGATTAAAAAATCCCGACTTTTCCCACTGTCGGTAAATCTTTTCTTCGTTTTCTTTTGAATCGTATGTTTTTGGTAGTTCTTCCATTGATTTTAATATAACAGAATTATTTTTTTAGGTAAACAATTTCAAATTTGAGTTAGCATTAACATTAAGCCAGCTTTGTTTAGAAATTGGCTTTTTTTTATGAAAAGCAACAGCACAAATCATTGCGGCATTGTCTGTGCACAACTTTATTTCAGGCATTTGAAAATCAACATTATTTAGTTCTTTTTTAACAGTTTTTTGCAATTGATTTCTTAATTCTTTATTGGCGGCGACACCACCAGATAGTATAACATTTTTCACCCTATATTCTTTGGCTGCTTTGATAGTTTTATAAACCAACACATCAATAGCGGCTTGTTGAAATGAAGCAGCCATGTCATTGATATATTGATCATTTATTTTTCTGGATTTTGTTTTTTAACTTCATAAAGAACAGCTGTTTTTAATCCAGAAAAAGAAAAATCAAAATTTTGTCTATGGATCATTGGTCTAGGCAAATTAAATTTCTGAGAATCTCCTTTTTCTGCTCTTTCTGAAATAATTGGTCCTCCTGGATAACCGAGTCCAAGTAACTTAGCAACTTTATCAAAAGCTTCTCCAGTAGCGTCATCGCGTGTTTCTCCCAAAAGATTATACTGATCATGTTCTTTCATCAACACTAATTGTGTATGTCCACCTGAAACAACTAAAGCTAAAACAGGGAATTCTATTTTTGAATTATCAAGCCAATTAGCATAGATATGTCCTTTAACGTGATTAATCCCTATAATTGGTTTTTGCCAACTATATGCCAAAGCTTTAGCGAAATTAACGCCAACTAATAAAGAAGGAATCAAACCAGGTCCATTAGTTACAGCAATTAAATCAATATCTGGATTTTTTGCTTCTTTTAATGTTTGCTTAAGACATGGTTCAATATTTTTTAAATGTTCGCGGGCTGCTAAATTAGGAACAACACCTCCATAAGCAGCATGTATTTTTATTTGAGATGAAACAACATTTGATAAAATTTTAAAACCCTCGGCGTTTTTTTTAACCAAGGCGATACTAGTATCATCGCATGATGTTTCTATCCCTAATATAGTCATATTATCTTTACAAACGATATCTTAAGCCGTATAATATCACAATATGGCCCCATCGTCTATCGGCAGGACGCTAGGTTTTCATCCTAGTAAGAGGAGTTCGACTCTCCTTGGGGCTACTAATAAAAAAATATCTTTTTAGAATAATATGTCTAAAGAATTAACAAAAAAGAGGCTATAAAATATTTAGGTATTCCTGATAAAGATTTCGAGAATTATTTTAAGTTTAGTAAGGAAGTGGAAGGATATACAAAAAAGTAATAGAAGATGGTATTTTAAAGTTGATTGTTTAGATAAGTGGAAAATGTTAAAAGAGAATAGGACGATAAATTTATCTATGCCTGAATACGAAAAGTGTTTTGAATTCGCTATTAAAATGGTTTATGGTGGATTATCTCTTCATGGTATAAGAGGAAAAAGAACAGAAGTTCAGGCAGCCGATGATGTTATATTAGGCATTTTAGCTGAACATGCTATAAAGAAATTTTTGAAAAATAACTTTCAAACAGAAATAGAACTTGATGAAACAGTGCATCCAAATAAAATAACTCCTCAAGATTTTGATAAAATAAAAGACAATAGTACGAATAAGTTAAGAATTCCTAATCTTGGAGTTGGCATTAAGGCAAGTAAAATGAAAAATGCTTTCTTAATTTTAGGAGCAAATGAGGTAGAACTTATAGATAGAAAAAGTGATGTTTATATATTTGCCAGAGTGGGTTTGCCTAGTGATCATTTATTTAGAATATTAAGAGGCCATTCTTTTTTTGGCAAATTAAGAGAATTTTTTGAAAAAAATAAAGGATTTAGACAAATTGAAAAGCTTGGAGATATTCCAGTTTGGATTTGTGGTTTTGTTTATACTAATGAACTAAAAAAAGTTACAAAAATACCTGGTCAAGAGTTTTCCAATGGTTATAGATATGTTAAAAGTGTAAGACAAATGCACAATTCTAATGAGAAATGGAAAGAATTAATTAGTAAGCTTTAGGTCTTATTTTTTTATAGCCTTAGCTATTTGCTTTGCGATTCTGTAAATTACGGGCACGGTTACTGAATTACCGAGTTGTTTATATAAAGCAGAAGCAGATATATCATTGGGTAATTTATAATTTTTTGGAAGACCCTGTATTCTTGCGCATTCTGTTGGTGTAAGTTTTCTAATACCTTTATTATCTTTTATTATCGGAACATTGTGTCCTCCGGTACCCATATTAGCTGTTAATGTGGGACAGACACTTTTTTTATTCTCTCTGACATATTTTCTTCTCCATTGATAAACAGTATTTTTTTTAACAACATGATCTTTCAGCTTTGCGTATAGTGGCTTATTGTTATAGTAATATTTTTCATTAACATTGCTTTCAAGTAAATCAGAAATTTTTGTTTTTAACTTAATTGGTTTTGGGAAATCAAATTTATTTGCGTGTTTTTTGTTTTTAAATCCAGCTATATATATTCTTTCTCTGTTTTGTGGAACATTGCCATATTCCATACTATTCAGCACTTTAGTCTTTATACAATAGCCTAAATTTTCTAAAGTTTCTTTTATTATTCGAAATGTTTTACCTTTATCATGCCCTTGTAGATTTTTAACATTTTCAAGTAAGAATCCAGTTGGCTTTCTAGCATCTATAATTCTTGCAATATCAAAAAATAAATTACCTCTTCCTTTTTTATCTTTGAACCCTTGTCTATATCCAGCGATTGAAAAAGCCTGACAAGGGAATCCTCCAAGCAAAAAATCAAATTCTGGCAAATCATTTATGCCAATTTTTCTTATATCTTCGACAACTAGCTTGCTATCTGGAAAATTTAGATTATAAGTAGTTTCGCATTGTGATTCGTAATCGTTTGAAAAGACAGTTTTAAACCCAGCTTTTTCAAATCCTAATCTTATCCCTCCAATGCCTGCAAAAAGATCAATTGTTCTTAATAATTTTTCATTTGTTGATTTAGCTATTTCAGAAAAGCTTCGGATTATCTTGTAAACTACTCCTCTTATTTCAACTTGTTTTCTATACAGTGGAAGCATAGATTGATTTGCTGGTTGTAATCGGAATCTATTATTTTCTCTGTAGATTTTTTTTAGAGTTGCTTCATTATCATCTATAATCGCTACTACAGTTTGACCATTTTCAGCTACTGATTGTTTTTTTATTACGACAATATCATTATTGAATATTCCTTCGTCAATCATGCTATTACCTTCAACTTTTAAAGCGTAGAAATCATTAGCATCACCAGAAAGATCTTGATATGCAACAGAAATTTTTTCGTTATTTACTTCTATTGCTTCAATTGGTTGTCCGGCTGTAATAACTCCAATTAACGGTATATTGATAGTAATATTTTTTGCTAATTCTATACCTCTAGATGAATTTTTTGTTTTTACTAAAAAGCCTTTTTCGGATAACGTGTTTACGTGTTGATGGACAGTAGACAGGGCAGAAAGATTAAAATTATTTTTTATTTCTTTAAAAGTAGGTGCAACACCATAGCGTTTGATATATTTAGTAATATACTTAAATATTTCTTTTTGTCTTTTGGTTAAAGTAGCCATGTTTGATAATAATTAATTCAATGTTATAATTATATTATAACCGAAAATCCACCGAAAATGAAGTTGAGTTATCCACAGAGTGAAATAATAAATTATAGAAAACAAAAGAACATATAATAAAAAAATGAATAAAGAATTACAAGAAGTAATTAAAAAAAGTGGGAATAATCTGCATTTTGATGTCGTCGATTTTTTAGAGGATAAAGAATGGGAAGTTGGTTTAAATTCTTATTATTATGATGATACAAATTCTAAACCAAGAGAAATAGATATAGTAGCAAATAAATGTATAAATACTTTAATAGGGACATCTGAACCCAAGCATCGTTTTTTTGTTTATTTATTAATAGAATGCAAATACTTTAATCGAGAGATAGCTTTTAGATTACATAAGACAAAAGACAGTGAACGCAAAGAAGCTTTTTCTGTTATAGGTATGGATAAAAATGAAATATTTGAATATGCTGAAATTAATTCGCAAATTAATAGGATCCACTATTTATCTGATTGTGATTTAGTTGGTAGATTATATGATACATATAAAGATCAGGACAGCAGAATATTCAATGCTATTACTCAACCAATCAAATCTCTTATATTTTTTGAGGACAGAATACACGAAAACGCAATTTTTTATCCATTGAGTATTTATAGTGGAATTAATGGAATATATAAAATAAATGAGAAAAAAGATCTTTCACAATTACCAAAACTTAAAATGTCAAAAACATTACCATTCGGAATTAAATATTCTTATAAACTTAATGAAAATCTAGAAAATCGTTCTTTTTTTATAGATTTTGTTAATTTTAATAATTTATCAAGTTATATAGATAAAATTGATGATGAGGCAAGTCTTATAAAAGATTATTTTATATATGCTGAAGATGAAAGAAGATTTAAACAAAGAATAAATGAACACACAGGAGCAAGAGGAGTAAATGGCTATCGTTAAAAGCTTTTAAAATTCAAATTAAACTGTTATATTAATTATAGTTTATTTAATTCAGGAATCATTATATGCCATTTCTGAATTTCTTGGATTATAAATTTCAAATTCTCAATGCAATAGGCTACTAGTAAAAAATATGGCTACTATAAATAAAAACGTTACAATCAAACAATTTCAGGAATTTATTAAGGAGGTATATGGATTATCTAATGATCGGTGTTTTAGTTTGGGCGATATGATTGTTAATATGGAACGTTTCTTAATGAGAGGTCTTAAAGGTATTAGAAAAAGAAACGATCAAAAAGCTAAAATTAATTTACTGTTTTCTTTAAGCTGGTTTATGTCAATTATGAACCGTCTTCATATTAGCATTGAAGATGAAGTTTGGAAGCGATTTCCTTATCTTTGTTCCTACTGTGGAACTTATCCTTGTGTTTGTAAAAAAGAAAAAATTAAGAAAAGAAAAAAGGTTGTTGTTGATAATAAAGAGCGTCCTAAAACTTTAAAACAATTTCAAAAGATGTTTGATGATATTTATCCATCGGCTGCTCGAACCTTGGAACATGCTGGGGTTCATTTAGCAGAAGAAATGGGCGAGTTTTCAGAGGCAGTCATGGCTTTCAGAGGCGCTCATAAGGATGAAGATTTTAGTCAGATGGAATTAGAAGCAGCTGATTTGTTTTCATGTTTAGCTGGTGTTTTTAATTCATTGGAAGGAGATATAGCTGATGGATTGGCCAAGCTGTATTCAAAAAACTGTCACGTTTGCAAAAAAGTGCCTTGTACCTGCAGTTTTAGTTATATCGTTAATTATAAATCTTAATTTTTTTAAAATTTTAATTGAAGCTCGACTCCTCGCAGGGCTACTAATATGCTTTCTAGAGATAAATATTATTTAAAAATAAGCAAGGCGACTGATTTAAAAAGTCCGAAAGAAAGATTAATCTATCGGGCTTTTGAGATTTTACCAGGCGCCTTGGCTTGGCTGACTATTTTGGGGGTAATTTTTTTATCTTGGCTTAATCCGGCTTTTATCGCAATTTTTATTATTACTTTTGATATTTATTGGGTTTTAAAAACCATTTATCTGTCTTTCCATTTAAGGATAAGTTATAAGCAGATGCAGAACAATATAAAAATTAACTGGATGGAAAAAGTAAAAGCGATTAAAAATAAAAATTACAAAGATTATTATCATCTAATAATTCTACCTGTTTATAAAGAACCGTATCAAGTAATAAAGGAAACTATTCAAGCGATACTTAATACTGGATATCCTAATGATAAAATGATGATTATTTTAGCGATTGAAGAAAGAGCTGGAGAATCTGCTCAAAAAATAGCAGAAAGAATAAAGCTAGAATATTCTAATAATTTTTATAAATTTTTAATCACAGTTCATCCAGAAGATATTGTTGGCGAATTAGCTGGTAAAGGGGCTAATTCAACCTGGGCAGCTCGTCAAGCAAAAAAAGAATTAATTGATAAACTAAAAATTCCTTATAAAAATGTTATCGTTTCTTGTTTTGATATTGATACTCAAGTTTATCCTAAATATTTTTCTTGTTTAACATATCATTATTTAACTGCTAAAAATCCAACCAGAACAAGCTATCAGCCTGTTCCTGTTTATCATAACAATATTTGGAAAGCGCCTTGTATCTCTAGGGTTGTTGCTACTTCAGGAACATTTTGGCAAATGATCCAGCAGCAAAGACCCGAACGCCTTTCCACTTTTTCTTCTCAGTCAATGAGTTTTAAAGCTTTAAACGAAGTTGATTTTTGGCCTGTCAATATGGTTTCTGAAGATTCGCGGATATTTTGGCAGAATTTGCTTTATTATAATGGGGATTATAAAGTTATCCCTTTAAATTATCCTGTTTCGATGGATGCTAATCTATCAGATAACTTTTTTAAGACATCTCTTAATGTCTATATTCAACAGAGACGTTGGGGTTGGGGAGTAGAAAATATTCCTTTTCTATTTTTTGGATTTTATAAGAATAAAAAATTAATTTAATGAAAAAATCCATTGGATATGGATTCAGCTTGAAGGTTTTTGGTCTTGGGCAACTAATGCTTTACTTATTTTCCTTCTTGGTTGGTTGCCTTTATATCTAGGAGGAGATAAATTTAATATTACTGTTTTGTCATATAATTTACCTAGAATTACTAGAATATTAATGACTATAGCAATGATTGGCTTAATTGGTTCAGCTATTTATAGTATGTTGCTCTTGCCTAAGCGACCTAATAAATATATAGGGATTAAAGGATTTTTTAAAAGTCTTGGTATGATTGTTCAATGGATTCTAGTCCCTTTTACTATTCTTATCTTTGGAGCTATTCCTGGGCTTGAAGCACAAACGCGTTTAATGCTTGGAAAATATATGGGATTTTGGGTAACTCCCAAAAAGAAATAATTACTCAAGATGAACATCTTTATTGATGTTTTTTAATTTTAATTCAAGGTTTTTGTTTATAAGATTATTTTTTAAAACTATTCTGGCTGCTTGACGAGTTTTTTTAATTAATTCTAAATTATTTAGCGAAGCCATTGCTAAATCAGGTAGTCCCCATTGTCTAGTTCCTATAAAATCGCCAGCTCCTCTAATTTTCAAATCTTTTTCAGCTAATTCAAAACCGTCCTTAGCTGTTAACATTGCTTTTAATCGTTGATGAGTTTTTTTAGCGTTGGAATCGGTAAATAAGAAGCAATATGACTGAATCTTTCCTCTGCCAATTCGTCCTCTGAATTGATGTAATTGCGCTAGACCAAATCTATCAGATCCCTCAATAATCATTACTGTAGCGTTAGGAATATCAACGCCTACTTCAACAACTGAAGTTGAAATTAAAATATCAGTTTTTGCTTTTTTAAATTCATCCATAATTTTTTCTTTTTCTTTGGGTTTTAATTTGCCATGAAGCATTGCTAGTTTAAATTCAGGGAAAATCTTTTTTGAAAGTTTCTCGTATTCTTGTGTTACAGATTTAAGTTCTGTTAACTTATTCGACTCTTCAATCAAGGGGCAAATAACAAAAACTTGTCTTTTCTGTTTTATTTGCTTTTTAATAAAATTATATGTCTTATCACGATTTTTAGAAGAAACAATTTCAGTTATAATTTTTTGTCTGCCTTTAGGCATTCTTTAATTAAAGAAATATCAAGATCGCCATAAATAGTTAAAGCCAAGGTTCGTGGAATGGGGGTAGCGGTCATTGAAAGTAAATGGGGGATAGTAGACAAACCGTCGTCTATTTGACAGATTTTTTTTTGCAAAGCGGCTCTTTGAGCCACGCCGAATCTATGTTGTTCATCAATAATAGCTAAAGCCAGATTTTTAAAAGATAAATCTTTCTGAATAACGGCGTGAGTTCCAATAATAATATCTATTTTGCCTTCAGCAATTTTTTTCTTTAACTTTGCATCTTTGTTATTTCTTGTTAATAAACATATTTTTACATCTGATTTTCTAAGCATTTCTTTAAATGTTTGAAAATGCTGGTTAGCTAAAATTTCAGTTGGAGCCATTATGGCTGTCTGGTATTTTTGTTTTGCAACCACTAAAGCTGTCATAATTGCAACAATAGTTTTGCCTGAGCCAACATCGCCGTTAAGCAGGCGATTCATAGGATTATCTTTAGCTATATCTTGAAATATTTCCCAAGTAGCTATTTTTGATGATCAGTTAATTTAAATGGAAGATTTTCAACAAATGGTTTAATTAATTTTTTAT
>FUWD013429932.1_pt2 | contig 14086 bp, 10 predicted proteins | sample 1063281 | NCBI WGS metagenome assembly FUWD01 (sample SAMEA79048168, study PRJEB19326) | metagenome | biome: marine | reverse complement strand
GCTTCAGCGCTAGTCAAAGACATAACCAATGTAAAGTTTGATGCATCAGTAGATTTAGCAATTCGTTTAGGAGTAGATCCTCGAAAAGCAAATCAGATGGTACGTGGTGTTGTAACATTACCTCACGGAACAGGAAAAGATGTGAAAGTATTAGCATTAGTAACTCCAGATAAAGAAGCAGAAGCCTTAGAAGCAGGTGCTGATTATGTGGGATTAGATGAGTATCTTCAAAAGATTAAAGGAGGTTGGACAGACGTAGACGTAATTATTACCATGCCAAGTGTAATGGGAAAATTAGGTCCCTTAGGAAGAGTTTTAGGTCCTAGAGGTTTAATGCCAAACCCTAAAACGGGTACGGTAACAATGGATGTTGCAAAAGCGGTGAAAGATGTAAAAGCGGGTAAAATCGATTTTAAGGTTGATAAGACAGGAATCATTCATGCTGCAATTGGTAAGGTATCTTTTGATGCTCAAAAAATTGAAGAAAATGCAAACGAATTAATACAAACAATTATTAAATTGAAACCAACAACTGCAAAAGGAACGTATGTAAAAAGCGTTTTTATGTCTAGCACGATGAGTCCTAGTATTGAGGTTGAGGTGAAAGCTGTTTAATACGTTAAAACTTATAATCATGACTAGAGAAGAGAAATCACAAGTAATACTAGATTTAACAGCCGTATTAGCAGACACAAATACATTGTATTTAGCAGATATTTCAGGATTAAATGCACAAACGACTACGAATTTACGTAGAGCTTGTTACAAAGCAGATGTTCAGTTATCCGTTGTTAAGAATACATTACTTGCAAAAGCGATGGAGGCTTCAGATAAGGATTTTGGAGAGCTACCAGGAGTTTTGAAAGGAAATACTTCAATGATGATTTCAGAGGCTGCAAATGCACCTGCGAAGTTAATCAAGGAGTTTAGAAGAAAATCCAAAGACCGCCCTTTATTAAAAGGTGCTTTTGCAGAGGAATCTGTTTACATTGGGGATGATCAATTAGATGCTTTGGTAGACATCAAGTCGAGAGAAGAGCTAATTGGAGAAATCATTGGATTATTACAGTCTCCTGCTAAGAATGTTATTTCAGCATTACAATCAGGTGGACACACACTTTCAGGTATCATTAAAACGTTGTCTGAAAAATAAGTACGCGCACAAATAAACTATAATAAATAAAATTTTTAAAAACAATTAAAATGGCAGAATTAAAAGATTTCGCAGAGCAGTTAGTTAACTTGACAGTAAAAGAAGTTAATGAATTAGCTACTATCCTTAAAGATGAGTATGGTATTGAGCCAGCAGCAGCAGCAGCAGCAGTAGCAGGACCAGCAACAGGAGGAGAAGAAGCAGCAGAAGAGCAAACTGAATTTAACGTTATTCTAACGGCAGCAGGAGGTTCTAAACTTGCAGTTGTAAAATTAGTTAAAGAATTAACTGGTTTAGGTTTGAAAGAAGCTAAAGGTATCGTAGATAGTGCACCAGCAGCAGTAAAAGAAGGTGTAACTAAAGATGAGGCGGCAGCGCTTAAAGCAGCACTAGAAGAAGCTGGAGCTGAAGTAGAGCTTAAGTAAGCTTTTAAACCCGATGAAGCTTATGGCGGATCGGGATAACAAATTTAGGTTTAGGTACTAAAAACACATGTTTTTAGACCTAAACCATTTTGTGTATATATTCGTTTTTTATTATAATTCAGATTTTAATTAAAAAAATATTCTCTTTTGGCAACGAAAAACACAACTGAAAGAATCAACTTCGCAACTTCGCAAATGATAAAAGAGTATCCAGATTTTTTGGATATTCAGGTAAAATCTTTTCAAGATTTTTTCCAACTTCAAACTAAAGCAGAAGAAAGAGGAGAAGAAGGTTTGTACAAAACCTTCATGGATAACTTTCCTATTACTGATACAAGAAATCATTTTGTATTAGAATTTCTAGATTACTTTGTAGACCCACCAAGATATTCTATTCAAGAATGTATTGAAAGAGGTTTAACACACAGTGTGCCTTTAAAGGCACGTTTAAAATTATACTGTACCGATCCAGAACACGAGGATTTCGAGACGATTGTTCAAGATGTGTATCTTGGAACAATACCGTATATGACAAATTCTGGTGCGTTTGTAATCAATGGTGCAGAGCGCGTGGTAGTTTCCCAATTACACAGGTCTCCTGGTGTATTTTTTGGGCAATCGTTCCATGCAAACGGTACAAAATTATATTCAGCAAGAGTAATTCCTTTCAAAGGTTCTTGGATAGAATTTGCTACCGATATCAATCAAGTAATGTATGCTTATATTGATAGAAAGAAAAAATTACCAGTAACAACGTTGTTCAGAGCCATCGGTTTTGAAAGAGATAAGGATATTTTAGAGATTTTTGATCTTGCGGAAGAAGTGAAAGTTTCGAAAGCTGGTTTAAAGAAGGTATTAGGGCGCAAGTTAGCTGCAAGAGTTTTAAAGACTTGGCACGAAGACTTTGTGGATGAAGATACTGGGGAAGTGGTTTCTATCGAAAGAAATGAAATTATTTTTGATCGGGATACGATTTTAGAAAAAGAACACATAGATGAAATAATTGAAGCGGGTGCTAAAACTGTTTTACTTCACAAAGAAGATAACGATACAGCAGATTACGCTATTATTCATAATACTTTACAAAAGGATCCTACGAATTCTGAGAAAGAAGCAGTAGAGCATATTTACAGACAATTACGTAATGCAGAACCGCCAGATGAGGAGACTGCAAGAGGAATTATCGATAAGTTATTCTTTTCAGAGCAAAGGTATAATTTAGGAGAAGTTGGTCGTTTTAGAATGAACACCAAGCTTCAATTAAATGAGCCAATTGATCAAAAAGTATTGACAAAATTAGATATTATTACGATTATTAAATATTTAATCGAATTGATCAACTCTAAAGCGGAAGTTGATGATATTGATCATTTATCTAATAGACGTGTAAGAACTGTTGGAGAGCAATTAGCAGGACAATTTGGTGTTGGTTTAGCGCGTATGGCGAGAACAATTCGTGAGCGTATGAATGTGCGTGACAACGAAGTGTTTACACCAATCGATTTGATCAACGCAAAAACTTTATCTTCAGTAATTAACTCGTTTTTTGGTACCAATCAACTGTCTCAGTTTATGGACCAAACAAATCCATTAGCAGAGATTACGCACAAGCGTAGGTTGTCTGCACTTGGACCTGGAGGACTGTCTAGAGAAAGAGCAGGATTTGAGGTGCGTGATGTACACTATACGCATTACGGACGTCTGTGTCCAATTGAAACACCTGAAGGACCGAATATTGGTTTGATTTCTTCACTTGCAGTATTTGCAAAGGTGAATAATTTAGGTTTTATAGAAACGCCTTATAGAAAAGTTGAGAACGGAGTTGTAGGAACTGATGAGCCTATTTATTTAAGTGCTGAAGAGGAAGAAGGTATGAAAATTGCCCAATCTAACTTAGAACTTAGTAAGAACGGAAGCATTACTTTGGAGCGTGTTATTGCGCGTGAAGAAGGAGATTTTCCAGTAGTGAATCCAGATGACATTAATTATATGGATGTTGCTCCAAATCAAATTGCTTCTATATCGGCATCTTTAATACCGTTTTTAGAACATGATGATGCCAATCGTGCCTTAATGGGATCTAACATGATGCGTCAGGCAGTGCCATTATTACGCCCAGAATCTCCAATTGTAGGAACTGGTTTAGAACGCAGAGTTGCAAAAGATTCTCGTATTTTAATCAATGCTGAAGGAGCTGGTGTCGTAGAATATGTGGATGCTAATAAAATTACAATTAAGTATGATAGAACGGACGAAGAGAAGCTGGTTAGTTTTGATTCTGATGAAGTATCGTATAATTTAATTAAATTTAGAAAGACCAATCAAGGAACGTCCATCAACCTGAAACCAATTGTAGTAAGAGGAGACAGAGTTACAGAAGGACAAGTTCTTTGTGAAGGATATGCAACACAAAAAGGAGAATTAGCTTTAGGAAGAAATATGAAAGTAGCCTTTATGCCTTGGAAAGGGTATAATTTTGAGGATGCAATTGTAATTTCAGAAAAAGTGGTTCGTGAAGATATATTTACATCTATACATATTGATGAGTATTCTTTAGACGTTAGAGATACAAAATTAGGAATTGAAGAATTGACTAATGATATCCCGAACGTTTCAGAAGAAGCTACCAAAGATTTAGATGAAAATGGAATGATTAGAATTGGAGCAGAAGTGAATCCTGGTGACATCTTAATAGGTAAGATTACACCAAAAGGAGAATCGGATCCAACTCCAGAGGAAAAATTATTACGTGCAATTTTTGGGGATAAAGCGGGAGATGTAAAAGATGCATCTTTGAAAGCTTCACCTTCATTAAGAGGTGTAGTAATTGATAAAAAATTATTCAGAAGAGCTGTTAAGGATAAAAACAAAAGGTTACAAGATAAAGAAGCAGTTGCTAATTTAGAATCTTCTTTTGTTTCACAATTCGAAGGATTGAAAGATGAATTAATTGAAAAATTATTCACTTTAATTAGCGGAAAAACATCGCAAGGAGTATTCAATGATTTAGGGGAAGAAGTTTTACCAAAAGGTAAAAAATATACGCTTAAAATGTTAAACTCTGTAGATGACTATGTGCATTTAACAGGTTCTTGGACAACAGATAAAGACTTAAATGATTTAGTAGGTGAATTAGTTCACAATTACAAAATCAAAGTAAACGATTTACAAGGTTCTTTACGTCGTCAAAAGTTTACAATCTCTGTTGGAGATGAGTTGCCTGCAGGAATTTTAAAACTTGCGAAAGTTTACATCGCTAAAAAGCGGAAACTTAAAGTAGGAGATAAAATGGCGGGACGTCACGGTAACAAAGGTATTGTTGCACGTATAGTAAGAGCAGAAGACATGCCTTTCTTAGAAGACGGAACACCTGTAGACATCGTGTTAAATCCATTAGGAGTGCCTTCTCGTATGAATATTGGTCAAATTTATGAAACTGTTCTTGGTTGGGCAGGTCAGAAATTAGGAACTAAATATGCAACACCAATTTTTGATGGCGCATCTTTAGATCAAATCAATGTGATTACAGACAATGCAGGTGTTCCAAGATTTGGACATACCTATTTATATGATGGTGGAACAGGAAAACGTTTCGATCAGCCAGCAACAGTTGGTATCATTTATATGATTAAGTTAGGACACATGATTGAAGATAAAATGCATGCGCGTTCTATCGGACCGTATTCATTAATTACACAACAACCATTGGGTGGTAAAGCTCAGTTTGGTGGTCAGCGATTTGGAGAGATGGAAGTTTGGGCATTGGAAGCATATGGTGCTTCTAGTATCTTAAGAGAAATCTTAACTGTTAAATCTGATGATGTGATGGGTAGAGCTAAAACATACGAAAGTATTGTGAAAGGCGAAGCAATGCCAGAACCAGGTTTACCAGAGTCATTTAATGTATTAATGCACGAACTGAAAGGTTTAGGATTAGACGTTAGATTAGAAGAATAATTATTTACACAGGGCTTTGCAAGGGGGTAAAACCCCTTGTATAAACTGAACACTTGAAATAAGATGGCAAGAAAACAAGAGAAGTACACTGTAAAAAAGTTTAACAAAATCTCAATTGGTTTATCATCACCAGAGGCAATTTTAGAAATTTCTAAAGGTGAAGTTTTAAAACCAGAAACTATAAATTACCGTACACACAAGCCAGAAAGAGATGGTTTGTTTTGTGAGCGTATTTTTGGTCCTGTTAAGGATTATGAATGTGCTTGTGGAAAGTACAAAAGAATCCGTTACAAAGGAATTGTTTGTGACAGATGTGGGGTAGAAGTAACGGAAAAGAAAGTACGTAGAGATAGAGTTGGTCACATTAATTTAGTGGTACCGGTTGCTCATATTTGGTACTTTAGATCATTGCCTAACAAAATGGGGTACCTTTTAGGTTTGCCTTCTAAAAAGTTAGACATGATTATTTACTACGAACGATATGTAGTAATCCAACCAGGTATTGCCAAGAATGTTGAAGGAGAGCCATTGCAAAAAATGGACTTCTTAACAGAAGAAGAATACTTAGACATTGTAGATGAAATTCCACAGGAAAACCAATATTTAGACGATACGGACCCAAATAAGTTCATCGCTAAAATGGGGGCAGAGTGTTTGATTGATTTATTAGCGCGTATCGATTTAGAATCGCTGTCTTTTGAATTGAGACACAAAGCAAATACGGAAACTTCGAAGCAACGTAAGACAGAAGCATTGAAGCGTTTAAATGTTGTAGAGGCATTTAAAGACTCTCAAAAGAATAGAGAGAACAATCCAGAATGGATGATCATGAAGGCAGTTCCGGTAATTCCGCCAGAATTAAGACCTTTAGTTCCCTTAGATGGAGGACGTTTTGCTACTTCAGATTTAAATGACCTATACAGAAGAGTGATTATTAGAAACAACCGTTTAAAAAGGTTGGTTGAAATTAAGGCACCAGAAGTTATTTTACGTAATGAGAAACGGATGTTGCAAGAATCTGTGGATTCATTGTTTGACAATACACGTAAATCATCTGCAGTAAAAACAGAGTCTAACCGACCGTTAAAATCACTTTCAGATTCTTTGAAAGGGAAACAAGGTCGTTTCCGTCAGAATTTATTAGGAAAGCGTGTTGATTATTCTGCACGTTCTGTAATTGTTGTTGGACCAGAATTAAAATTATCAGAATGTGGTATCCCAAAAGATATGGCAGCTGAACTTTACAAGCCTTTTGTAATTCGTAAATTAATTGAGAGAGGAATTGTAAAAACAGTAAAATCTGCGAAGAAAATAATAGATAGAAAAGAGCCTGTTGTTTGGGACATCTTAGAAAATGTAATTAAGGGGCACCCTGTATTATTAAACAGAGCACCAACTTTACACCGACTTGGTATCCAAGCATTCCAGCCAAAATTAATTGAAGGGAAAGCAATACAGTTGCATCCTCTTGCATGTTCTGCCTTTAATGCCGATTTTGATGGAGATCAGATGGCAGTGCACTTACCATTAGGCCCAGAGGCTATTTTAGAAGCACAATTATTAATGTTGGCTTCTCATAATATCTTAAACCCTGCAAATGGAGCGCCAGTAACGGTTCCTTCTCAGGATATGGTACTTGGTTTATATTACATGACCAAAGAAAGAATTTCTACTCCAGAAGTAAAAATTATAGGAGAAGGATTAACGTTCTATTCACCAGAAGAAGTAACCATTGCTTTTAACGAAGAGATGGTGGACTTAAATGCTGGTATTAATGTAAGAACCTACGATGTTGACGAGGACGGAGAGCAAGTTAGAAAAATTATAAAAACTACAGTAGGTAGAGTTTTATTTAATGAAGTTGTTCCTGCAAAAGCTGGTTATATCAATGAAGTATTAACTAAGAAAAACTTACGTGGAATTATTGGTGGTATTTTAAAGGCTACTGATATTCCTACAACCGGAGCATTCTTAGATGAAATAAAAAATATGGGATATAAATTTGCCTTCCAAGGTGGTTTATCTTTCTCATTAGGGGATATTATTATTCCTAAGGAAAAACAAGGAATGATTGACGCTGCCAATAAAGAGGTAGAAGCAATTGTTGGGAATTATAACATGGGTATGTTAACGCAAAAAGAGCGTTACAATCAGGTAATTGATATTTGGGGTAGAACCAATAACGATTTAACTGAGCTATCTATGAAGCGTTTACGTGAAGATCAACAGGGTTTCAATTCTGTTTATATGATGCTTGATTCTGGTGCAAGGGGTTCTAAAGAACAAATTCGTCAGTTAACAGGTATGCGTGGATTAATGGCAAAACCTAAAAAATCTACTGCAGGTGGTGGAGAAATTATTGAGAATCCAATTCTTTCTAACTTTAAGGAAGGACTGTCAATTCTTGAATATTTTATCTCGACACACGGTGCACGTAAAGGATTAGCAGATACCGCTTTAAAAACGGCAGATGCAGGTTACTTAACACGTAGATTGGTAGATGTTTCTCAAGATGTTATTGTAAATGAAGAAGATTGTGGTACGTTAAGAGGAGTTGAAGTTGCTCCATTGAAGAAGAATGATGAGATTGTAGAATCGATATCAGATAGAATTGAAGGACGTGTTTCACTAAACGACGTATACCACCCATTGACGGAAGATTTAATTATCTCTGCAAATGAGCCAATTACGTATAAACTAGCAGTTGCTGTTGAAAAATCAGGAATTGATAGTATTGAAGTAAGATCTCCATTATCATGTGAATCTACAAAAGGTATTTGTGCAAAATGTTATGGCCAGAGTTTATCAACACTGAACAAAGTTCAAATTGGTGAAGCGGTTGGTGTAATTGCAGCACAATCTATTGGAGAGCCAGGTACGCAGTTAACCTTACGTACATTCCACGTTGGTGGAGTTGCGGGGAATATCTCTCAAGAGAATAAGTTAATAGCGAAGTTTGACGGTACTGTAAATATTGAGGATTTAAGAACTGTTGCTGGTAAAGACAAAGAAGGGACTGCTATTGATATCATTATATCTAGAACAGCAGAGATTAAAATTATAGATAAGAAAACAGGGATTACACAGAGTACAAATATTCTGCCTTATGGCTCGATTATTTTCGACAAAGACAGAAAAACAATCAAAAAAGGAGATACGATTGTACAATGGGATCCTTTTAACGGTGTAATTGTTTCTGAGTTCGAAGGAAAAGTGAAGTTTGATAATTTACAACAGGGAATTAACTACTCTGTAGAAATTGATGAACAAACAGGATTCCAAGAAAAAGTAATGATCGATTCTAAAAACAAGAAAATCATTGCTTCTTTAATTATTGAAGACAAAGATGGGAATGCATTGCGTTCTTATAGTTTACCGGTAGGTGCACACTTGATGATTAGCGATGGAGACAAGGTTGAAGCAGGGCACACGTTGGTTAAAATTCCAAGAAAATCTGGAAAAGCAGGAGATATTACAGGAGGTTTACCAAGAGTAACAGAGTTATTCGAAGCACGTAACCCTTCCAATCCATCTGTAGTTTCAGAGATTGACGGTGTTGTTTCTTTTGGGAAAATTAAGCGAGGAAATAGAGAAATTATTGTTGAATCTAAAACTGGAGACATTAGTAAGTATTTAGTAAAACTATCGAATCAGATTTTAGTTCAAGAAAATGACTTTATCAAAGCTGGGATGCCATTATCAGACGGAGCAACAACTCCTTCAGATATCTTAAGAATTAAGGGGCCTGCGGCAGTGCAAGAATACTTAGTAAATGAAATACAAGAAGTATATCGTTTGCAAGGTGTGAAAATTAATGACAAGCATTTCGAAGTTGTTGTGCGTCAAATGATGCGTAAAGTTAAGATTATTGATTCTGGAGATACTTTATTCTTAGAGAATCAACTGATTCATAAAATTGACTTTATCAAAGACAATGATGCAATTTACGGAATGAAGGTTGTTGAAGAAGCTGGAGATTCTGAGAACTTAAAAGCAGGTCAAATTATTTCTGCGCGTCAATTAAGAGATGAAAATTCTTTGTTAAGAAGAAATGATCAAAACTTAGTAGAAGCAAGAGATGCGAAGCCAGCGACAGCAGAGCAAGTTTTACAAGGAATTACGAGAGCATCACTTCAAACAAAATCATTTATTTCTGCAGCTTCTTTCCAAGAAACTACAAAAGTATTAAATGAGGCTGCTGTAAGTGGTAAAATAGATACTTTAGAAGGATTGAAAGAGAATGTGATTGTTGGTAAGAGAATTCCAGCAGGAACAGGAATGAGATCTTACGAAAAGATTCTAGTTGGTCCCAAGGACGAAATAGAGAAAAGTTTCTAAATAAAAACGTTGATACGTTTTAAAGTTTAAAAGTTGGATTGTTTACTGTAACTTGTTTACAATATTCAATTCAACTTTTTTTTTACGAAAGATTCAGAGAGTTTAATTCAAATTAAAACAACTACTATATATGGAAGAAAATCAAAATAAAGACGGGCAATTAAACATAGAGTTAGATCAGGAAATTGCAGAGGGAACCTATTCTAACTTGGCAATTATCAATCATTCGGTCTCAGAATTTATTGTTGATTTTATTAATATTATGCCAGGGGTTCCAAAGGCAAAAGTAAAGTCTAGAATTATCTTAACACCACAACATGCAAAAAGGTTGGCAAAGGCTTTGGCAGATAATGTTAGGAAATTTGAGCAAGCTAACGGTGAAATTAAGGATTATGAACGTCCTCCAGTTCCAATGAACTTTGGTCCAACGGGTCAAGCATAAATATGCTATTATTTGTGAACTATGATTTCAGTTTGCATATCGAATGATTCACTTAGGTATCGTTCTTTTACTATTAATTTCCATTTTTGAAAAATATAATAATAAAGCTTCTTTTTGTTTTCTTATTCATAAGTTGTTCTGGTCCCTATGGCGCATCTACTATTGTAGTAAATGATTCAAACTCAGGGATAATTGCGGATAGTTTTAAAAAAAATCACGTCAGATGCGTAGGATATAGAATTTTTAAATTTGGAGCAACTATAAATTTTCATTAGTTTAATACGGATGTGGATCAGCTGTTTTGAAGGAATTTTACTGCGTCGTGGCTGAAAACTTATTTAAATAGACACTAGTTCATCCAGAACCTGATCAGTGGAATTGAGAAAGGGTAGACGCTTTCTTAGCATTTGCCAATAAAAATAATCTTCAAATGCATGTGCATGGTCCCATAGGTGCTCAATCTTCAATTTGGGTAAAAACGGACTCTAAAACCAAAGAGGAGCTTATTAAAAATTACGAAGAATTTTTGACTGAACTTTGTAAGAAGATCGATGGTGAGGAGAATGTTAAATGGATGGATGTTGTCAATGAAACCTTTGGCAATAAAGCGCAGTGGACTGATCAAAAAACAGGTACTTGTTGTCAAAATCCTTAGACTCAAATCGTAGCAAATGAAGATGGTATTCCATTGTATATAATTAGATCTTGCGAAATTGCAAAAGAAGATGCTCCCAATATAAGTTTAGTTTTTAATCAATATCAAGGTATGCAACCAGTAATGTGGGATAAAGTGAAAGAGACTATTTTATATTTAAAAAGCAAGGAATTAAGAATTGATGGATTGGCAAACCACTTAAGAGATAACGATATTCTTTCTTTAAATAAAGAGCAGTTTGATTATTTGTTGTCTTTAATTGATTGGGCACACGAAAATGATTTGGATTTTCACATAAAAGAAATTGACTACAGAATGATTGGAGTCCCAATTATCAATTCAGAATATGAAAGACAGGTCAAAATATGCTAATATTTTGAAAGCCTTAATACCCAAAAGAAGTAATGCTGCTCTAACTTTTAATACTTAGGGTGTATATGATAAAAATGAAGGATCTGATCACGAGTACAAATACATGTATGACTCAAACCTTAATCCAAAAAAGGCGGTAGATTTACTAAAAAGTACTCTAAAAAATAAAGCCACTACTCCAAATTTTTAAGGTAATTAAAGAGTATGTTGTATCCTTCGTTTTAAACATCATATTTCACAGAAGATAGCTGTTATAGAATCGCTAATTATTTTTTAAATATACTTCTTAAATGCTTGTATAAAAATGCATTTGTTTTTGCATAATGAAAAGAAATAAAGCAGACAATGGTAATAAAGAAGATTGCTCCAAAAATGGCTTGCCAGGGAGTTAATGTTTTTCCAATAATTCTATTTAATCCAATACCCACAAAACTTCCATATAAGAGCACAAAATGGAGGATATAAATGGAGAGCGTTTTTTTTCCAATTTTTAAAAGTACTGGATGCTTTAAATAGCTTTCTAAGCTATAAAACAGTGCAAAATACAGCAATACGTAACCCAGCTTCGTAAATAGATAATTGTAGTTTGCAGCATCTTTAAATACGTTTATATCCGTAATTTCAAACAGTTGTAGTAGTGCTTCAGAGGAATATTGGATAAGGAACAATCCAAAAAGCACAAATAAGGAAACTATGCTTGTTTTAAAATATTTTTTATGGAGGTTCCAATAAAATATAGTTGCTAAAAATGAGCCCATTGCGGAATATCCATACCACGGAATTATTCTAAAAACAGATCCATGAGCTCTAGAAATATAATTGTGAATAAAAGTAGGTATGCCTTCGATCTGCAGCATTCTGTATAAAGGCTCTAATACGAAGATCAATGACCCTATTGCAAGGGTAAGTATTGAAAAGACGAATACATTCTTGCGGCATAAGAAGAAAATACCAATTGTTAAGAGTAAACTTAAGCCGATACAATGCAAGACATCGGTAGCAAAAAAGGAAGGATTTAACTTTCCTGAAAGCAAGTTTAGGAAGTTAATACGTATAAAATATCCAATAGCAATTAAAGAAATTCCCCGGGAAATCCCTTTTTTCATCCGGAAATTTTCCAATCCTTTCTCTTTTGCTCTTAGTAAAAGATAGGTAAAGATTAATCCCGAAATCGTAAAAAACGTGGGCGCCGTAATTCCTCTAAAAAATGACCAAAGGCTATAGGTTTCAGAATTTAGATTGCGGTAAGAGCTCTCTAGAAGTGTGTCTATAAAATGACCTTGTAACATCATCAATATTGCAAAAGCACGCACAATATCTATAAAATATAATCTTTCTTTCAAGCGTTCGTAAGCTTTTAAATAGTATAAATAAACGCTTTGAGATCCAATATAGAGAAAGGGAACACAGCGTGTTAGGTGTTAGACTCTTCTTGTTTTGTTTAAGAGCCAGTAATCAGCTAAAACCAGTGCGGTCATTGCTTCTATAATAGGCACTGCTCTTGGGACAACACAGGGGTCGTGTCTTCCTTTTCCAGTAATCTCTGTAAGCTCATTTTCTGAGTTTATGGTTTGCTGAGCACTCATGATAGTAGCCACAGGTTTAAAAGCAACTCTAAAATAAATATCCATGCCGTTGCTAATACCTCCTTGAATTCCTCCAGAGAGATTCGACTGGGTAGACCCATCTGCATTAAAGACATCATTGTGTTCTGAACCCCTCATTTTTGAACCACAAAATCCACTACCAAATTCAAATCCTTTAACAGCATTGATGGAGAGCATTGCCTTCCCTAGTTCGGCATGTAATTTATGAAAAATAGGTTCCCCAAGACCAACAGGTACATTCTGTGCTACACAAGTAATGGTGCCTCCAATAGTATCTCCGGCTTTTCTAATTTCTTTTATTTTGTTGATCATCTTTTCGGCAGATTCCGCGTCAGGACAGCGGACAATATTACTTTCAGTTTTACTAAAGTCTAAGTCTTGATAAGGTTTGTCAAGGAAAATATCACCAACAGAAGAAGTAAATGCATTTATTTTAATCGATGCAATTAATTGTTTTGCTAAAGCGCCTGCAACCACCCAGTTGGCAGTTTCCCGTGCAGAACTTCTTCCACCACCTCTAAAATCTCTAAAACCATATTTTTGGTCATAGGTAAAATCAGCATGGGAAGGTCTGTATACGTTCGTATTGTTGTTATAATCTTTTGATTTTTGGTTCGTATTTTTAATAACAAAGCCAATAGAAGTTCCCGTTGTTTTTCCTTCAAAAAATCCTGAAAGGAATTCTACGGTATCTGGCTCTTTGCGCTGTGTGACGATTTTTGACTGTCCAGGCTTTCGTCTGTTTAATTCTTCTTGAATTGCTTCAAAATCAACTTCTAGACCTGCAGGGAAACCGTCAATAACACCGCCTATAGCGATACCATGAGATTCACCATAAGTAGTAACTCTTAATAAATTTCCAAAAGAATTAAATGACATCGTTTTTGTGTTAAAAATAAAAGACAAAGATACTAAAGTCCATAAAAGTAAATTCTAATTATTTGTATTTTATACCGATTCCTATATTTTTGTGCAATTCAGGAACGCTTGATAATTAAGGAGATAGCAAGAATACTTAATTATATTCAAGAAACTTAAAAATAATCACTTTTTGTTTTTAAAATAGAAACCTTTCTATATTTGCACCCGCATCAGAGCATATCTGATACGACTTCTGGAGAATGGCAGAGCGGTCGA
>FUWD013232726.1_pt1 | contig 14090 bp, 18 predicted proteins | sample 1063281 | NCBI WGS metagenome assembly FUWD01 (sample SAMEA79048168, study PRJEB19326) | metagenome | biome: marine | reverse complement strand
TTCTTAAGCACTATTGAACGCGCTTCTGCCTCTCGTTTTTTTCTTGCTTCCACCTGAAATGCAAGCCACTCATCCCACAGACCTGGCCGGCCTTGGTAGATGAACATTTCTTTGATCTGTATCTCGTGCTGCTTGATTTGTTCAAGCGCAAAGAATGCTTCTGAGTCTGAGCCTGACCCGCTTGCCTTCTTAGAAATCTCTGACTTGGAGTCAAAGAACTTAAAGATGTGCTGACCTGCCGACATGATGTCGCCACCGTTGGCAATGGTTTCTTTTATGACAGCAAAGGCTGCGTTGGCAGCAGCAAGCTCTAGCAGCATTACCTAAAGTGGCCCAAAGCCCAGGTAAGAACACCACCCAGCATAGATGCGATTGTCATGCCCATCCAAAAACCACCACGCCCTTTATTTGCCAAGGCGAGTAGCTCTTTAATGTCCGTGTCCATCGACTCGACTTTAGTTGTCAAGTTCTCAACTTGAGCAATCAAACGGCCGTATTGCACTGGGTCTATGTTTTCCATCAAATATGGTCTCCACTGGGGTCGTAAGGGTCTAACAAAGGTTCAAACCACACTGCCGCCCAGTGCTAGTTAGTTCATTTTATGTTAATTGACCAAGGCTTGTAGCGGGGTTAAATCCTCTGTCGTCCAATACGTCTTGTCCAGCATAATCTGCAAATGCTCTACGTTGCGTGATACTGTGTCAGCCCAGTCTTCGTCAGTCATACCCTCAGGCTGACCAGCGTTGATGAGGTTTACGGAGTCCATTGCGGAGGAGTAGTGGCGGGCGATTTCTTCTGCTGTGATTTCGATGGTGTCGTTCATTTTAGTTTCCTTTTAAGGGTGGGTTAAAACATAAGCGTCAAACTTTGCATTCAGTTCCTGCAAGGCTTTTACTAAAACAGGAATCAAAGCGGTATCAACCATTCGCAGTTTGTCTGCATCTTCGTTATCCACGATGACAGGGTTAGCACCTTCTAGCTCTAGCACGTCTTGGGCTTTAAAGCCGTAACGCACCCCGCCATTGGTTTCTTCAGAGTCCCGTGCAGTTCGGAACTGATACGCCGTGGGCTGCAACGCTTTGACAAACTCAAGGCCGTGGGGAACAGGCGCGAAGTTAATCTTGTCACGCGCATCTGACACAACTGTCCAAGCCACTTGAATGTAGGCATTGGTGACACCCGTAGAGCCCATGCAGAAACGATTGTCGTGGGTCGTTGGGTCAAAGACTGGGGCGTAAGTGCCTGCTGAATTGCGCGGGTTTATCCCCGTGTTTCCGCTGCCTGTGGTGTTGAAGTAGAGTGCGCCTCGCCCGCTAGCTGTGTTTTGAATGCCTGTGGTGTTGCTGTAGAGTGCATACGCTCCGCTAGCCGTATTACTGCCGCCTGTGGTGTTGCTCAGGAGTGCTAGATACCCACTAGCTGTGTTGCTGGTGCCAGTGGTATTTGCTCCTAAAGCCGCATAGCCTAATGCTGTGTTGTCAGAAGCAGTAGTGTTAGCGTCTAGAGCTACAGTACCCACGGCTGTGTTTCGAGTGCCTGTGGTATTACTCTTCAAAGCCTCATAGCCACTAGCAGTGTTGTTGCTGGCGGTGGTGTTGCTAAAGAGTGCTTGATACCCGCTGGCCGTGTTGTTGCCGCCTGTGGTGTTGAGGAGGAGTGCGTTCCGCCCGTTGGCTGTGTTGTAGCTGCCCGCGGTGTTGAGCTGGAGTGCGCTCCGGCCGCTGGCTGTGTTTTCGTTGCCTGTGGTGTTGTTCTGGAGTGCGTTCAACCCGCTGGCTGTGTTGCTGCTGCCTGTGGTGTTGGCAAAGAGTGCGTTCAACCCGTTGGCTGTGTTGTTGCTGGCGGTGGTGTTGCTAAAGAGTGCTTGCACCCCGCTGGCGGTGTTGCTGTTACCCGTGGTGTTGTTGAGGAGTGCGTCCTTCCCGCTAGCCGTGTTGCTGTAGCCTGTGGTGTTAAAGATGAGTGCGTTCACTCCGCTGGCTGTGTTGTTTGCGCCCGTGGTGTTACTGAGGAGTGCGTTCTGCCCGCTGGCTGTGTTGTTGATGCCCGTGGTGTTGGACTGGAGTGCTTGCACCCCGCTGGCGGTGTTGCTGGTGCCAGTGGTGTTGTTGGCGAGTGCGTCCTTCCCGCTAGCCGTGTTGCTGACGCCCGTGGTGTTGCTGTTCAGAGCACCTGAACCCAATGCGGTGTTAGACGCTATTGCACCTGCACCTTTACCTACTCGCACGCCTGACAGGGTTGCGTCGGTTGTGGAGGTGATAGCTCCGGTTACTGCCAACGCCCCAGAGTTCACAGCAGCCAGCGTAGAGGTTCCTGATGCCGACAGCGTAGTAAATGCGCCAGATGATGCGGTAGAAGCACCTACGCTTGTGCCGTTAATCGTGCCGCCCGTAATTGTGACGCTTGCCAGTGCGTCCGCTTCTATTGCGTTATTTAGCTCTGCACGAGTGATTTTCTTCATCGACGTAGTAGAGGTGTCATACACCAAGAAAACGTCGTCAGCGGCCGTTGCGGAGCCTGTAATTGCACTTAACGCGCCAGGGTTGACGTTGGCCAGCGATTCTTTGGCCAAAGGGTAGCCGCCAGCTAATGAGCCGTCATGGATGACCGCCGTGTCTTTTGTAGTGTCAATGGTCACCTCACCCTCAAGGCCGGTAAATACTGCGTGTTCGGCCGTTGTGCCTCGGCGATGTTGTACTGCTGTTGTCATTGGTTACCCTTTGGCTCTATTGTGTTAGATTCTTGATTGTATTCAAATCTTTTTGGCGAACCAAAAACGTTTGACTCGATAAAAAAACAATCTTTGTGGTCGTTTATGTGTGCAGCGGCAGCTTCTTGCGTCTGGAGCCTACAAACATAACAATTTTTTTGGTTTCTTTGTTGATTTGTGCAAATATCATTTTCTACTCGCAAACGCTGAAATAATACAGTTTGTAACCTCGTATGCTGTGTACGCAGGATTATAAAAAGAATCAATCTCGTAATACATACGCAATGTTGCCGTCATGCTTGAGCCAGTGCCAACAACCCTAATTTTCAAGTTGTTTGGAATGTGAGAAGTAGTTTCAAAAACAGACCAAAATTTCTGCGAATAATCTGATTTTTCAACGCCTGCAATTGAAATCATTGGCCTAATTTTAATATTTGTTCCTGCGCTTGACTGATAATCTTCACTGTTAAACACGTAATGAACTTCAACAGTTATATCGTCGCCAACATTTGTCGGGAACGTTAAAGATGCAAAAGTATCAATACCAGATATTCCTGCTGGAAATGTTCCCGAAGTAAAAAATCTAGAAAAGCCGTTGTCAGAAGCAAAAGCAGAAAGCGTAATTGCACCATTTGCAATTTTTAAACCTGTTACTTGCAGGTCGCCAATTTTTGCAGTGGTAATTGCTGCGTTTGCAATTTTTGCATTTGTTATTACGGAATCATTAATTTGAGCTGTATCAGTAATAATTCCAGACGCGGCTATCAGACCGCCAGTAATCGTATTGGCCGCTATTCGGTCACCCTGTATGTCGCCAGCTTTTATTTTTGCGCTTGTAATAGCCTGCGCGTTTATCTTTTCAGACGTAATTGCATTGGCCGCTATTTGGTCAGCACTTACAGCGCCAGCCGCTATTTTTCCAGCAGTTACCGCATTTGCCTCTAGCTTGTCACTCACAATAGCACCGGCTGCTATCTTGCCAGCCGTGATTGCGTTAGCCGCCAGCTCATCCGTTCCAATGGCGTTAGCTTGTATCTTGTCCGCGCTGACTGAATCAGCCGCCAGTTGCGTGGCCGTTACGCTACCCGCCGCAAGTTTGGCGTAGTAATTGCACCAGACTCAATCTTGGCGCTTGTAATCGCGTTAGCTGCTATTGTGTCGGAGGTCACAGCACCAGCAGACAGTTTGGCGGTTGATACGCTGCCAGCCGCTAACTTAGCGGTTGATATTGCGCCGTCTAATATTTGAGTCCCAACAATTGAGCCGGTAATCTTTGCCGCACTTAAATCTGCGATTTGCGAGTTTGTCAGCGTGCCAGTTATTTGAGCAGCAGTCAGCGATGCAATTTGCGCCGCGCTTAGTGTGCCGCTTATATCTGTAGAGTTAACAGCAGCAGTCCAAGCCGTTCCCGTGTATCTATACAGCTTATTGTCAGTGGTTAGAACAGCAGTGCGTCCAGCAAAGTTATCACTAGACGGCAAAGCTGATACGACCTCAACAGGGCGCAAGTCTTGTGCAAAGTTGCTGGCTGCTAATGTTCCATCAATGTCAGCAGCTAAAGTGCCGGTGACCCAAGCCGCGCCGTCATAACGATACAACTTGTTATCAGTTGTTAGGAACACAACCTTTGCGCCTGTGTAACCCGTTGGGCTTGGCAGCTCAGCAACAACCTTTATCGGTTCGATGCCAGCGGCAAATGAGGCTTCATCTACCGAGCCAGACGTAATACTAAAAATGTCATCAGTCCATGCCGTGGTGGACGCATCCCATCTATAAAGTTTGTTTAATGTTGTTTGGTATTTAATCTGACCGTCAAAATCACCCGTTGCTGGCAAGGTAGCAACAGGCTCAATGCCGTATGCGCCTGCTTCGGAGAACAGGTTAAGAACCTCTGCGCTAAATGAATCGGAGTCTATAAACTCGGTAGTTGCTGAGACGCCTGCGCTGAACCCGCTAGTGTTGCCAGTTCTATCAACAGCTTTTACCCAGTAGTAACGAGTGACATTTATACCAAGTGGCGAGTCAATGTAAGTTGAGCCGCGAATAACTGCAACACGCGAAGCCGTTGCGCTACTATTTACCGTGTTGCTGTAAACCTCAATATAATCAAAATCTGCAACCGTTGGGTTGACCCAAGTAACTGCAATCTGTTTGTAATTTCCAAAAGCGTTAACAACGCCTGGTGGGTTTGGCGCTGTTTGGTCGCCGTATGTAATTTCGCTAGCAGATACAAACGCCGATTTAACTCCTAAGGCGTTTATTGCTCTCACTCTTACAGAATATTCTGAGCCAGTAACTGCGCTAGAAATTACATAATAAGGGTTGTTTACAAACAAAGAGTTGTAATTTGATTCTGTAGCAGCCGTTGCGTCAGCGACTGAGCCGTAATCTGCCCTGCTACTTACAGACCCAGTAATAAAGCCGTAGCTCGAAGATGCAGCAGGTGACTCGCTTATTAAGCCAAAGTCAAAATTTGCAGCGCCACGAATGTATTGAACCTCGTATCGAGTAACAAAAGCATTGGTGGAAACGTCCCAGCTTACTAATACCCCAGATTGCGTGCCCCCGTCAGCAGTAATTGAATTTATTGCTGATAAGGTTAAATTTTCTACTGGGGCTATATAAAAGGCGTTTGGTAGGTTTGTGTTCGGTGCTGCGTCATAAGGAGATTCTTCGTCTGTTGACCAACTGTAAACATTACTAGCAACTTCTCGCAAATCTAAATCAATACCAATAGCATTGCCAAACGCTATATTTGCGCCAACAACCTCAAATGGCTTTGAAGACCACCCCATCCGTGTGTTGTTAATCAAAACAACATCGCCAACGTTTGCCTTCATACCAATTAGCTTCATTGGCATAGACAAAGTTATTTGTTGCCTAGCTCTTAGCAATTCAATTTTAGCCAGCCGTTGAGCCATTGAAGCAGAAGTTGTCCAAGGCAACTCTATAGACTTGAGGTTTTCTTCGCCATTATCTTGCGTTACAAAAGCTGATGATGTAATAGGTGGAAAATCACTTAGGACATAATTGTCGTCTATAGATGAAAAAACACCTTTCACGCCGTTGAAATTCTCTCTGCGGCTAACTAATGTTTGAACCTTAAAGCCAGAGCGCAAATCGTTTTCATCAAAAGATAATGTTGGTGTGTAATAAGCGCCAGCCAAAATTCTCCATACGCCACCAGACCAGACGCATTTGCCTGCCATAGCGAATACCATCTGATTGATTATGTCATCAGGCTGGCTTGAGGTTGAAAATGAGCCATGCACCTCATAACGGTTTTCAGCGCCCCCGCCCACCTTGTTTACATCCTCATCACATATGTTTGCAGCGGCAATCAACGAACTTTCATCTATTTCGTTTGCGTAAACTGACCCAAGGCCATATTTTGAATTTGTTAAATAATCAACAACGCATAGCGCTGGGTTTGCAGACCACGCGGATGTTGCTGTTCTTGGGTCGTAAACCTTCTTGCCTCTAACAATAACTGAAAGGTTTGGTATGCCGTTGAAGTAAGCATCCTGTTCGTACTCAAGGCGTAAATAAACTAACGCGCTACCACGAACCCTATGATTAGCAGTCCATTTGGCATCAGACTCGGAAACCAAATCTGAAAAAGCGGTTTGGTCATCAGTGCCTAGCTTGTACTGAATACGAGCCTTGCCGCTGTACTGACCCCCCGTAACATTGCCGGAGCCGTCAATGGTTATTTCTTTTTCATTAAAGTAAAAAGACTCAATAGCGTCAATCTCATGCCCAGCAATGGCAACAACCATGTGCAAATATTTATTGGAATTGGTAGATTCCATATAGAGAACAACACCGCCAATTCTTGAGCGGCCATAAATAACGCCGTGTGGCGCTATTGGTTGCCTTGAGGTAACCGTCCTATCCTGTTGGGTAATCGATGCGCCTGTAGGCGTCTTTGCCAGCGCCTGAGACAACCCACCCAATACTAAAGAGGTTACAAAGGTGGTTGCAAAATATGCAGATGCCCCAGTAAGGGCAAATCCAGCAGCGGCAAAGGTCGCGCTACCAACTGCGGCTAATCCAAAAGCAATTCCAACGCCTGTAGCTATACCCGCAAATATTACCGCTGCTTTTACTGCCTTTGCCATTTATACACTCCAAGCATTTATTGCCTGATTCATTGGTAACAGAATCAAACCGTTGTCAGACACAGCGGCTATTTTATCGCCAATGCAGATGCCAAGGGCTATTTCTTCAAGAGACTTGAACGAAACAACATCACCACGTCGTGCAAATTTATATGATTTTGGCGCACCCAGCGCATCGGTTGCTATGGACTCCGCGCCACCTGCTTTTAAAAGCCTTGAGGCGGCTCCTCGCTTGGTTTTATAGCCTCTGTAGGCTATGCCATAATCAACGCCTGTAATTGCCTCTACGACGCTCACAGCAAACATACAACAGTCGTTAGTGCCCCATTCAAAAGGCTGTACGTTATCTATCTTTTCTTGCAGTCGTAATTCCCATCCATCTATTCTCACGACCTACCCCAAGTTAAGGTTACTTCCTTCATTGCGGCCACGTACTCACATCCTAAATCACCGGCAAACTCTCGCTGTTGTTCTTCGTGTGTATAACGCGTCTCTCTTGGCCGTTGTAAGTTGATTAATCGTGACTCATAGGTAATGCTGACGACTGATGTTTCGCCTTCTTCTAATATTGCCGGAATATCTAGCTTGCCCTCAAACATCATGTAAGGGTCTGCAATCAGCGCGTTGTTTACGTCCATAAAGCCGATAAAGACTTTGCCAGACTTGCCTTGCTGGGAATCACTTAAAACCAAAGAAACAAACTCACTAGGCACGCCGCTTAATGTAACTGTCACGCCGTTGGCCTGAATCTCAGCAGTTTCTTGCACCGCCGAAATGCTCCCCAATGAACCCACACCAGTCCACACGTCGCCCCCGTAAGACAAGTCGCCGTAACCTGACCAAATTCTTACATAGCCAGACAAAAACAAGCCTTCGAATAGAAGTATTGGAGCAACTTCTGCTTGCTCAATTGCTGTCTGTACGCCAGTGCTTAAATCTCTCATATTGCCTCAACACACGCAAATGTGATGCCGTAAATGCTAGCGCTGTCCATTGAATACTCCGTTTCGTTGCTGGCAAGCCTCCACCGACCTTGAGTGTTGTTCACCACAATAGTGTCGTTGTCATTCGGTGATTGGCGCAAATTAGGAAATATGTTAATGGTCGCGTTTCCAGATGAATCGCTGGTTACATCGTCTAAAACCTTATGTAGACTCGTTGTCTGACCAGAGCCTAGCTGTATCCAATCGCCAGCCTTTAATATTCCCGTCGTGCTAACTGTCCAGCCATTCGTTATAAGCTCACCTCCCGTTTGGCTACCTCCATTTACAAGTGGCGTTCCTGTGCCAACTCCTCTGGGCGTTGCGCTTGCTAAGTCACCGATTAAAAACGTGCCAAATTGACCATTCATTTTTAACAAGAAAGCCACCACCTGCTCTGCATCATCTCGCTTCATTGGCGGCAGTGTAATCTCGGACTCCCACCACTGGCCTTGGTGCTTATAAACTTGCTGTTGACCCGTAAAAGGTGAAACCGAAACACCCACAACCGTCCTTGCTCGAATGTTAATCGTGCTTATGCCAATGCTAGGTGGAAAACTGACAGGGTAGCTGATAGCCATTTTTTACCTTAATGCAGCGCCAAATGAGCCGCCTCTTAGTTTAGCCTCTGCAACCGCTGATTTTGCTGCGTTGGCTATTTGCGGCATTAGGGTCATTATCTCAGCGCGAACGGTCTGTTGTACGCCGGTGCTTACATTTATGTTTTGCACCACAGTCACACCACCGCCGCCACCCATTGCGTTGTTTGGAACAATTGAGCCGCTAGCAGATGGTATAAACAACTCTGGGCCGCGCTCGCCAACAAGGTGTGTTTTGCCAGCTTGTACTGAGCCTCCAATGGCTTTTTTGTGACCCAAATGCTGCGCCGATAACGTTATTTAAAGCGCCAGCTAAAGGTGCTGTAATTTGCCTCTGAATTACCATCCGAATCATGTCGTTGATAATTGAGCTGGCCATGTCTCGGAAAGCATCAGACGCGCTCTTAGTACCTTGAACCAATCCGACCAAACCATCCTCCAATTTAGATAATCCCCGCAGGGCTATGTCCTGCATCGAGTCCTCAACGGTCTTGATGCCATCTGCAAACTGCTCTAAAGGCGTTTTCATTGCCTCTACAGTCTCACGAATGGCAATCATCTCAGCGCCACCAACGTTATCACGCAACTTTTTAGCCTCTGCGTAAGAGTTCCTAAAAGCCTGCCCACTTTCGTTGGTAGCATCGCGCAGTCGGTACATCTCAGCAATACCTTTGCGGGCGCGGGTTTCCTCAACCGTCATGAGGCTAGCTAACTCTGCACGTTGGTCGGCCAACTGCTTGGCGTATGCCTCGCGAGCCTTTTTTGCCTCGCTACTTTCTACAGATACAGGTGTTGACTTTATTTTTGGCAACTCAACCAACGGAACCATTGGTAGTGCATTGGAACCTTGGCCTTTAAACGCAAACAGTGCCCTGTTGTAACGCTCTTGCGCCTCGGCTAGGCCGGTAGTAAGTTTTTCGTTTCTCCCGTATAGAAGAATTCTATTGTTAAAACTATCCAATTCCTTTTTAGCGGAGTTTAGCTCTAAAGCGGCTGCGCCAATTTTTCCGCCAAAGATTTCAGCAAAACCAGAGCCTGCACTAAGGCGGTCTATCATTGCACCAATAGACGTAGCCACTTTTGACGAATTTCGCGCAAGTTTTATAAGAAAGTCGTTCAGACCAGCGTTACCAATTGAGACTGATAGCTTGTCCAGCGAATCTCCCAAGTTTGAAAAAGCGCCATTAAGAGTGTCGGCTTGTCGCGCTGTTGAGCCGCCAAACTTTGTCTGTGCAAGCTGCTCAAGGTAGCCAAGTATTTCAGTCGAATTCTTGCCGATAGTTTGCGTAAGTCCACCAAAGGTTATTGCAACCTTGTCGCCCTGTGATTTGGCTGTTATACCAAATTCTTTAAGACGTTCAAACTCACCAGTTGCAGCATCGGCAATAGCCTCAATAAACTGGTTTAAAGACTTTCCAGTGCCTGAAGCAATGTCGCCAAATGCAGCAAATGACTCAATTGTCGGGTTAATTCCACGCGCCACTAAAGTATTAAACCCACCGACAACCTCTTGCAGGGAAAATGGTGTTTGCGCGGCAAACTCTTGTAATATCTGGAATTGCTTTGCTGCTGCGTCAGCGGAGCCTGTAAAAGTGACTAGGCTGGCTTGCAGGTTTTGGAATGTTCTGTTGGCCTCTACTATGCCTCTTAAAGCAAAGCCACCAGCAAGGCCGGCAATAGCGCCCTGGACGCTAAAGACGGCGTTTTTAAGACCGCCCAAAGAACTTTTTACAGACCTAAACGCCTTGTCGGTATCATCTACCGCTTTTATCCGAATGTTTACGTCATTTGCCGCCATTTTTTTCTTCCTTTAGCTGGAAATACGCAAGCCACTCGTTCAACTCTGTAACTGGGATTTCCTCAATCTCTTGAATCGTCTTGTGCAGGCGGTCTGCAAGTCCAATCATGTTGAACCGCAAACTGTCTGCCTTTAGTCGTTTCCCAGTTCTTCAACCGTCTCAATGGTGCTAAACATTTGACCAGCAATGGTCGAAATGAGAATTACAGGCTCACGCATCAAAAACGGCTTGTCTTCCAGAGTAAACAGCTTTTCGCCGTCCTTGTCCTCAGCCTTCATGATAAGCAAATCAACCATCGCTGCGATAGTCGGGTTGCCCATAAAGTCCTTATGCTTGCGTTGCAGCTTGTCAACGTCAGCACAGGTCAAAGCACTAGTGTAGACAACCAATGGAGCATCCTCGCCCCATTCGACCACCTCAATTTGCTTGCGGTTGTTTTGCCGTTTGGCGGCTAACCTTTGGCCTAGCGACATTAAGCCACTGTGCCAGTTGTCAACGCGCCATTACCCTGCAAGGAAACAGACGCCTCAACCATGCCGTCAGCAGACGAATTGATTGTCTTGCCAGTAACAATGGCAGAGCCGGTCAAGTAAGCGTCGCCGCTTGTTGAACCCTCTGGGTAGACGTTAAATGTAATCTCAGAGCCAACAGCTAAAGCGATTTGGCCGTTGGTATCTGTCTCGTCCCAAAACACTTCTACAGAGCCGCTGAACGAAGTCAAGCTGGGCTTGTAGGTGCGCGCTGCATCGCCCATCGTGGTGTCTTCAATAGTGTCTGCTGATTCGGTGATTGAAAAAGAACGAACCTCAGCAATGGCGTTAGCACCAACTGCGACCGAACCTTCTGAGCCTTTATGTGTAGCCATGATTTGCCTTTCAGTGTGTAGAGCTTACGTTGCCCCACGGGTAAAATTATAAAGAACACGAACCGTTACGAAAACCCCACCTATTGGGGCAATCGAGCCTTCATCAGTCTCAACGGTAACGATTTGAGAATCCAGCGCGTGGCCTCCTCGCGTCCTGTCTGCGTCCAATGATTCTTCAATCAACTCAACCAGTTCGTTTCTAGCAGTGTCTATTGCAGTGCCTTTAACGTAACCGATTAGCGAATAGTCAATTGTACCCTCGCGGGTGATATTTGTGCCGCCAATAGTAATGTCGTCTCTGCTTTCACCAGACGATTGAACCAATATGGCTGGATACTGTGCATTTGATAGCTTTTCAAAGTCAAAAGGCTCGCGGGTCACAAAAGTGATTCCTGCCGTGCCTAGCAACGTTGATACCAAATTGGCCGCAATGGATTCTCGTTTGCTCATTTCAGCCTCTTAAAGAAAAACTTGCTAAGTCGCGCTTTTTCAGTTTGATTAAACCCAAAGAACGGCCTTTTGTCGTTGTTAAAAGCCGCCTTCTTAGCCTCGGTCGCCCTGCTAAAGTAAATCTGCGCCACTCCATTGCTAACGTACTTGCTTTGTATTGACCCTAGCATCTTGCCGGTGACGTTTAAGTTAACCGTCCCGCTACTGTCGCCACCAAACGAAGGCCTGTACGTTCGGGCGCCTGGTTTGCTAGACGGCCAGCCTTGCCTCTTGTAAGCCCTGTACTTAGCGTCATAAGGCTTAAACTTGCCACTGTAACCGATGCCTTTTTCAGTGCGGTCTAGGATAATAGTTGTACCGAATTGCGCGGTCTGCATTAGCGTGCGCTTTACTTTTGCTGGGATGGATTTTTGCAACTTCCTCAGGTTGTCTTGCAACCTGGTTGAGGCTATGTCCATCTTTAAATTCATCTGTACATGCGACCGAAGTTAACCGGCGCTTTCTCAATGTCTGTAATCGTTGTATCTTCGTCCTGGTCGTACTCTACGCCATCGTTAAAAACAGAGTCTATTTCCTCAGAGTATCTCGACTTGTAAAAATCAAGCATTGTGAGGAATCTGTCGCCATCAACCCAGTTTGTAAGCTGCGGCAAAGCGTACTTCCAAAGCACTAGATAAACGCTTGCGTCTTTCCACTGTGCGCTTGTCAGTAGTGAAGGTTTTAGCTCGCCAGCAAAGCCGGTCTTAGGCCACCACTTCTTGCGAATCTCTCGCTCAATGTCAGCCTGTGCGCGTGCGTGGTCAGCAGCAAACGACGCAACGCCGTAGGTCAGAATATCCGGTATTAAAGCTGTGAGGTCTGAATCTGTACTAAACGCCATTGCTTTGTCCTTAGGTAGAAATACCCCCACTCAATATGAGCAGGGGTAGTTTCAATTACAGACCAGCGTCAAAGTACATCTCTACGCCGTAGCTGTCGTCTAACTCGCCAACACCGTAGATAGCGGTTGCGTTCAACTCGAAAGCTCGGTTTGATGCATCACGCTGTGGCTCAATAACAAAGTCGCGCTTCATAGCCAAGGCAAATGCTTGCTGTGAGAAAATCGCGCCCTTGGCATCACCAGAGCCATCAATGGTTACGTTAGCTGACTCAAAGATGTCAATGCCAGCAATCGTTGCCACGTAACCTGTACGCATTGCCTCGTTCTGCAAGTCGCCACCGTTGGGGTTAACCATAGTGTTTGTCAAGCTAGCCTTCAAAGCATAGGTCTGGTAAGGGTGGAAAACGCCGTATATGCGACCCGTTACCTTGTTAGCACGCAAGGTAGCAGCGGCCTGGAAAAGGTAAGCAACCGTCAACTCGGTAGTTGTGGCTCCCAAAGAGGTGCTTAAACCATCAAACAAAGCAATAATGTCTTTGTCCATTTTGGTAGCGATAGCGTTACCAAGAACTGTTCCCAATTCTTCAGCGGGGTTACCGGCTCCCATAGCGGCCATGTCAGTCAACAGCACTTGAGCGCCAACTTCAGCAACCGTTACGGAAATGCTAGATGTTGAAACAGTGGTCGAAGTCATATCCGTACCTTCAGTCAAAGCGGCTGCCGTGATTGCTGGGTACTTAGGGACTTGTATTGTTTTACCGGCTTGTGTGCCGATATCGTAGAAGGTAACGAGGTTACGCAACAAAGATTGTTCTTCAGCCGTGTAACGGGCTTGTGCAACGATACTGACAAACAGGTCGTCAAGGGTGCTTGAGGTGGTAGCGGCCATAATAAAAACTCCAATTAAGAAAACAAAAAAATGTGAAAGTTATTTGCGCTTTTTACTGGCAGCAAAAGCATCTCTGCCTCCATTGTCCCAGTTACTTAGCATATCTGCCACAGACGTTGGTTTCTGTGTCGAACCACCAGCAGCACCACCTGAGCCAGCACCACCAGGGGTGGCGCGTACAAAGTGCGGATTTGCCGTAAGGAATTCTGTCATTAGGTCTTGCACCGATAACAGCTCACCACCATCATTGTAGCGAATTGTTCCTTTGTTATCAATAACCTCAACTGTTCCGTCATCTGACAGTCTAATTTGGCTTTTTAACAACGATGAAACCTGCTCTGGCGATACTGCGTTTTTATTACTTGCGGCTGAAAGCAATGAGCCCTCAACCTGAATCTGGTGTAACCGAGCCTGTAGCGCTTGAATCGTGCCTTCTTTTTTGGCAACAGTTGTTTTCAATACATCCTCAAACTCGCCTCTATCCTTTTTGCGCTCCAACTCAAGCTGGTCGCGCTGCTCCATAAGCTGCTTGGCCTCGTTTAAGTCGATGCCTTCTGTAGCTTTGTCAAAGCGTTTACGCTCTCTGGATAAGCGTTGCTCAATAATCTTGTCAACTTCAGCTTGGGTAAATGATTTACCCGCCCCGTCATCTACTGGGTTTGCGTCTTTTAAGTCTACGTCCGGACTGTCCATGTTTTCGCTCATGTAAGCACCTCTTTCGAGTAGTTGGGAAAATGGTTGTGTTTAATTATGTTATCAGTCAACTTAATTACTTGCAAATTATACTCAACGTGCAG
>FUWD013185205.1_pt1 | contig 14095 bp, 9 predicted proteins | sample 1063281 | NCBI WGS metagenome assembly FUWD01 (sample SAMEA79048168, study PRJEB19326) | metagenome | biome: marine | reverse complement strand
CATCTATGCCTATTTTAACCTCAGCGAAAACGACCTGCTCAGGATTGCCCGATCCTACGGTCAGGAAGCCAGAAAGGGCAATACTAAGGACGATGAAAAGGTATGTTTTTTGGCGTTAGCGGATGAGAAGGATTTTCCCCATAAGGGAAAGATTGACTTTGTAGACACTCAGGTTGACGCCAGTACGGGAACTCTTACAATTCGCGCGGTCTTTCCCAACAAGAGTGGGATTCTTTTTCCCGGGCTGTTTGTCAGATTGCGAGTGCCTCTACAGAAAAGAGAAGCTCTTCTCATAACAAATCTGGCAGTTGGCATAGACCAGGCAGGCAGATACGTTCTCGTTGTCAACAGTGACAACGTGGTAGAACAAAGAACTGTCACAATAGGGCAAGAAATAGATGGTCTTAGGGTGATAGAATCTGGGCTTGCGCCTGACGACTGGGTGATCACAAACGGTGTTCAGCTAGCGAGGCCAGGAACCAAAGTTACCCCCATTAGGGCGTCAGGTTCTACCGCAGGACCTTCCAGTTCCCTACCCAATCCCCCTGCAGAAAAATAGCGGAGGTCGCGCCATGCTGAGTCGATTCTTTATCAACCGGCCGATCTTTGCTTCGGTCATTTCAATCCTGATTGTCTTGGCCGGGGGTATTAGCGTTTTTGTCCTACCTGTAGCCCAGTATCCCGATATTACTCCGCCTTCGGTTCAGGTCCGGGCCTACTTCCCGGGAGCCGATCCGCAGGTCATTGCTGATACGGTTGCGTCGCCAATAGAACAGGAAGTCAATGGCGTTGAGGGCATGCTTTACATGCTTAGCACTAGCGCCGCTGACGGTTCTTATACTCTCAATGTCACGTTCGAACTTGGCGTTAACATAGATATGGCCACCGTCCTGACTCAAAACAGGGTAGCAACCGCTATCCCAAAACTGCCCCAGGAAGTCCAGCGTCAGGGAGTTACCACAAAGAAAGTCTCGTCGGCTCTTGTCACTGTGATGTGCCTGTTTTCTCCCGATGGACGTTATGATGATTTGTTCCTGACCAATTATGTGAGTCTGAGAATAAAGGATGAGTTGAGCCGCATAAAAGGAGTGGGAAACGTCGAACTTTTCCCGCAGAAGGACTATGGGATGCGCCTCTGGTTGGATCCCCACAAGATGGAATCCAGAGCCATTACAACAAACGATGTAGTAGACGCTTTGAGCCAGCAGAATGTTCAGGTGGCTGCAGGGATGATCGGTCAGAGGCCAAATTCTCAAAAGCAGGATTTCCAGTTGAACGTGAACACTCTTGGCAGGCTTAGTGACGAAAACCAGTTCGAGAATATCATAGTAAAAACAGGTGAAGGCGGAAAAGTTACACGAGTTAAGGACATAGCCCGAGTTGATCTGGGTGGGAAAGCCTACGACACATTTTCAATCTTCAACGGGAAACCGGCGGCGACAATGATTATCTATCAGTCTCCGGGTTCAAATGCGATGCAGATAGCCGATGATGTCCGGAAAACAATGGAACAACTCAAGCGAGATTTTCCCCAAGGATTGGAATATAAGGCAATCTACGAGATTTCAAGGTTCATTAGTTCATCAATACATGAGGTAGTCAAGACTCTCTTTGAAGCGTTCATCCTAGTCTTCATAGTCGTTTTCATATTCTTGCAAAACTGGAAAACCACACTCATCCCGGCTATCACAATCCCTGTTTCTCTGATCGGAACTTTCTCCGTGATGGCTTTACTAGGGTTTTCGATCAACATGGTGACTTTGTTTGGAATGGTTTTAGCCATTGGGATTGTTGTGGACGACGCAATTGTTGTGGTGGAGAACGTGGAACGAAACATGACCGAATACGGCTTGGGGCCTAAAGAAGCTTCGATCAGGGCCATGGATGAGGTCACCGGTCCGATAATCGGCATTACACTGGTGCTGATGGCTGTATTCGTGCCAGCCGCTTTCATGGGTGGAATAACAGGCGAACTCTATCGTCAGTTTTCACTCACCATAGCAATAACTACTTTCTTTTCCGCCATCAATGCTCTGACTCTCAGTCCGGCTCTTTGCGCCCTGCTTCTCAAACCTGAACATGGGACCAAAAATTTTCTTTTCAGGGGTTTTAATTCTGTATTTGATAAAATTACAGCGTCGTATTCCAGGATTGTTGTTCTAGGACTCCGCAAATTAGGTTTGGCGATGGTTCTTTTTGTCGGCCTATTAGTCTTGACCGGATATGGATTCATGATGGTGCCGACTGGATTCGTGCCACTGGAAGACGACGGGCTTATATTGGTAAATATTCAAATGCCCGACGGGGCTAGTCTCGACAGGACCGAAGCGATGGTCCAAAAGGTTGGATCCATTCTATCCTCCACCAAAGGAATAGCAAACTACGGGGTCCTTGGGGGATATTCCATGATTGATGGGTCAGCCCCGAATCAGGCTAGCATCTTTGCGCCCCTTGATCCTTGGGATGAACGACTCAAAGATGGTCGCAGCCGAGACATCATAATGGCGGAACTGACATCGCAGTTCAGAAAAATAAAAGAGGGGATCGTATTTACTTTCACTCTTCCACCTATTTTTGGACTTGGAACTGGTGGAGGATTCGAACTTCAAATCCAGGACAAGTCCGGATTGGGCCTTACAAACCTCCAGGACGCTGGGCTTCTACTTGCAGCTACGGCAAACCAGCAGCCCAGTCTCAAAAATGTTTTCTCAACATTCAGGGCCACCGTTCCGAACATTTTTGTTGATGTGGATAGGGATAAGGTTCAAAACCTTGGTGTCTCTCTTCAAACTGTTTTTGACGCCATGGCCGCTTATCTTGGATCTACTTATGTTAATGATTTCAACAAATTTGGAAGAACCTGGCAGGTTAAAGTTCAGGCGGACAGTGTTTTCAGGAGCAAGCCATCCGATATCCTCAAGTTGCAGGTACGCAATAAAGACGGCAAGATGCTCCCACTCGGAGCAATGGCTACGGTGAAGGATTCTCTCGGACCATTAAAGGTGGACAGATATAACATGTATCCTTCAGCCAGAGTCATGGGAAGCCCGGCTCCGGGTTTTAGCAGTGGTCAGGCGCTTGACACGATGGAACGTCTGGCAAAGAGCCAACTTCCCTACGGAATGGGATACGAATGGACCGCTATGGCTTTCCAGGAAAAGAAAGCGGGAGGACAAGCGGTAATTGTTTTTGGGCTGGCCATGTTGGTTGTCCTTTTGATCCTTGCAGCCCAATACGAAAGCTGGGCAGATCCTTTTTCAGTTGTGCTCATAGTTCCAATGGCGGTTTTGGGCGCTGTAGCCGCACTGATTATACGGGAGATGGACAACAACATTTACACCCAGGTAGGGCTCGTGTTGCTAGTGGGCCTTTCAGCCAAGAATGCCATTCTTATCGTAGAATTCGCCAGAGAGATGCGTTCCAAGGGGAAAAATGTCCTGGATGCCGCTGTTGAAGGCGCCAGGCTACGATTCAGACCGATATTAATGACTTCCTTTGCATTCATTACCGGTGTCCTTCCACTAGTTGTGGCGACCGGAGCTGGAGCGGTAAGCAGACAGGCGCTTGGGACAGCCGTCTTCGCAGGGATGTTGGGAGCTACTATTCTAGGGATATTTTTCATCCCGGTCCTCTACGTGTTCATGCAAAGAATTTCGAATCTTGGGGGTAAATCGCAGAACTTGAACGAAATTCGTGACAAAATCAGCCCGGAAAATTGAGTTGCTTTGAGACAGGATGATGCTACAAGGAAAGCGCAGTCGGTGAATAACTGAGCTATTGGAAAGCCCTAGCCATATCCGGGATTTGATTCCTCGAGTAAGATCCGCCAAGCTAAGTGACGGTTGTAGAGATGAAAGACATATATATGAACATGAAATTCAAGGATAATTGGAGCCATATTCCCTCAACCGAAGCCGTTAAGGCGCTAAATTCCGATAGTGAAAAGGGTTTGAACGATATTGAGGTTGCAGAGCGCCAAAAGGAATTTGGTCCCAATCTTCTCACCAAAAAGAAGGGCCATGGGCCAATCATTAGATTCCTCCTCCAATTCCACGATCCCCTCTTGTACATTCTTATTGTTGCGGCAGTTGTAACCGCTCTCCTGCAAGAATGGGTTGATTCTTCGGTGATTTTCGGAGTGGTCTTAATAAACGCATTTGTGGGATTTATTCAGGAATCCAAGGCCATCAACGCAATCGAAGCTCTGGCAAAGGGACTTTCGGCCGAAGCGTCGGTGGTGAGAGATGGCAAAAGGATGCGCATTCCATCCTCTGAACTAGTTCTGGGAGACCTTGTGCTACTGCACTCGGGCGACAAGGTCCCTGCGGATCTTCGTCTCTTACACACACGGGAATTGAGGATCGATGAATCAGCTTTTACGGGTGAATCAGTCCCTGTGGAAAAAGTCACGGATGTTTTGGACCTAGACACTCCTCTCGCAGATCGCAGAAATATGGCCTATTCATCCACTCTGGTCGTATACGGCGCCGGTTCCGGTGTCGTGGTGGCTGTAGGAGACAAAACCCAAATAGGCCAGATCTCTGAGATGATTTCGGCTGCTGAGGTCCTGGCTACCCCTTTGACAAAAAAGATAGCTCATTTCAGTCACGTCCTACTCTTTGTTATTCTATCCCTGTCGGCGCTGACGTTTCTTGGCGGCATTCTTAGAGGCCTATCCTGGTTCGATACCTTCATGGCAGTGGTGGCCTTGGCCGCCGGAGCCATACCAGAAGGCCTCCCAGCCGCCGTAACCATTATCCTGGCCATAGGTGTGGCTCGAATGGCGAAACATCGGGCGATAATTCGACGATTACCGGCTGTTGAGACTCTTGGCAGCACAACAGTGATATGCTCCGATAAAACAGGAACTCTCACAAAGAACCAGATGACCGTCCAGGAAATATTCGCAGGTGCGAACCACTTCGAGCTTTCCGGCGCCGGTTACGATCCTGAGGGTCATATTAGCAGAGGAGGAGGAGTCGTCGATGTTTCCACTAATCAAGTTCTCGCCGAGTGCCTTAAGGCTGGAGTGCTTTGCAACGACTCGAGAATAATCCGCATCAATGGGCAATGGAAGGTAGAAGGCGATCCTACGGAGGGCGGTCTCATCGTTGCGGCTCAAAAGGGAGGGCTTTCTCCGCAGAACATAAGGGGGGAACTTCCTCGTATTGACGCTATTCCTTTTGAATCTCAGCATCAGTATATGGCGACTTTGCATGACACGGGGCCGGGTAAAGACAGAATGGCCTATCTTAAGGGTTCCCCCGAAAGTATAATCCCAAAATGTAAGTCTGCTTTGATTGACACCATCCAAAACATCCAGGAAATAGATCATCCCACCATTAATGAACACTTGGAGTCAATGGCTGAAAAGGGATTAAGAATTCTGGCTCTTGCCAGAAAGGAGTTTCCTCAGACAGTGACGAGCATTCACCATGAAGACGTGCAGGATGGACTCACTTTTCTTGGTATGCAGGGAATGATCGATCCACCTCGTCCGGAGGCGGCCAGCTCCGTTGCCACATGCAAGAAAGCTGGAATTCAGGTGAAAATGATCACCGGAGATCATGCCGTGACTGCGGCGTCTATTGCCGCCCAACTGGGCCTATACGATAAACTTGATGAAAAATCACAACGAGCTGTGTTGTCAGGTGTCGAAATTGACGGGCTTTCCGAAAAAGAACTGGTGGACGCTGTCGGGCCTACCGCCGTCTTCGCTCGAGTTAGCCCTGAGCACAAGCTTCGCATCGTCCAGGCGCTTCAGAAACGTAGAGAGGTTGTCGCCATGACTGGCGATGGAGTTAATGACGCCCCGGCGCTTCGACGCGCGGATATTGGCGTATCCATGGGAATGGGTGGGACTGAAGTAGCCAGAGAGGCCTCCGACATGATTCTGACTGACGACAACTTCGCCTCCATTGAGGCTGCGGTTGAAGAAGGACGGGGAGTATTCGACAACCTCATGAAATTCATAGTTTGGACTCTTCCCACTAACATAGGTGAGGGATTGGTCGTCATGATCGCCATTTTGTTAGGTGTAAGTCTTCCAATGCTGGCCGTTCAAATTCTCTGGATCAACATGACCACTGCGGTATGTCTCGGGATGATGCTCGCTTTCGAGCCAAAAGAGTCTGGTATCATGGATAGGCTTCCTCGTGACCCGGACGTTCCGATCATCTCTCGTTACTTGACTAAACGTATAGCATTGGTTTCATCACTTTTGTGCGCTGGAGCATTTGGCGTTTTCGAATGGGAACTATTCGCCGGCGCCACGGAGGCCCAAGCACGTACCGCTGCGGTGACTGTCTTCGTTATGGGCGAGCTTTTCTACCTGTTCAATTGCCGCTCAATGAGCCGCTCGATTTTTCGAATGGGCCTGTTTTCAAACATCTGGGTCTGGTTGGGCGCAGGTATCATGATTTTGTTGCAAGTTCTTTTCACTCACCTTCCTGTAATGAATTCCCTGTTCCATTCCGCACCGATAGGTGTAGACTCTTGGACAAAGGCGGTAGTGGTAGGGTTAATCATTTTCATTATTGTCGAAATTGAGAAATTTATGGTGGCCAGAACTGACGTCAGATAAAAACCGAAAAGGCGTAAATTGTTATTCCAGAATATACAAAACGTATTACAGCGTCTGATTTATTTCTAATAAAGCAAATCTTGGTGATTCCAGTTACAGAAATTGTCTTCCTTGCAGCGATCCAATTGTCCGTGATATTCTGCCTCCAGTGGAGCGGGACATCCCATCAGACAGGCAACGTCTTGCTTGGAACATCTTATAAAAGACCCGAACCGGATGATCACAATCTCGCTCATTATTCGATTTAAGGCCTCTTTGAAAAGCTCAAACAAATTCGTTCCTCCGTATATGAAAATTGATATCTGACTTGTGAGAAATTAGAATGCGATTCAGGTTAACTTTACTAGGACGTCTTTATAGCTCACACATGATGGTTCTGTTTTTATCTGTGCTGTTTTCCGGTTACTTCGCAGCCGCAGGTCTTAAAGAACTTCAATTTAACTCCGTTTCAGAAAGCCTCAGGAAACAGGCTGCGATGGTAGGAGAAATTCTGCGGCCGCGTTTTTCAGAAGGTGACACTGTTTTCATAGATTCATTTTGCGATCGACTCGGATCAAATTCCCCTTATAGACTGACAGTACTGGCGCCTGACGGATCAATCCTTGGCGACTCTGCGGGATCGCCTTCAAAAATGGAAAACCATACCACCCGGCCTGAAATCAAGGAGGCCATGGGTGGCGTAACAGGCTCTGCTACTCGTTACAGCTTTACTGTAAACAAGGATTTGGTGTACGTAGCCTTACCCATTATCCAAGACGGCGTTATTATTGGAATAGTTAGAACATCTACTTCCATTGAGCGTCTTAGCCATATCCTGACATTTTTTTACGAGAAACTTGCAATAGCGATTTTTCTCCTCGTGATTGTGGTAGCGGGTTTAAGCCTGATCGTATCCAGAAGAATCAGCAAACCCATAGCTGAACTTAAAACTGCTGCGCAAAGGTACGCTAATGGTGATTTTGACCAAAGCGTTAACCCAGGTGGGGCAACAGAGATCCAAGAACTGGCCGCAGCCATAAATTCGATGGTGGCGGAGCTTCGCACTCGTCTCAATACTATGACGAGGCAGCGAAATGAATTGGAGTCACTGCTGAGTGAAATGGTAGAAGCCGTGATAGTCGTGGATACTTCCAAGAGAATAGTGCGCATGAATCATGCGGCTGAAGAAATTTTCCAGACCACTTTATTTCAAGCGTCTGGTAGACAGATTCTTGAGTCCATAAGAAACGGTAGATTGAATGAATTCGTTGCAAGGACTCTCTCGAGCGCACTCCCAATCGAAGATGAACTGACAGTAATAGGAACCCCTGATAAAATCCTCCAGGCTCATGGTACGTTGATCTCAGACACCCAGGGAACCCCTATAGGCGCCCTGATAGTACTCAACGACATATCGAGACTGAAAAACATTGACCAGATTCGCAAGGACTTCGTGGCCAACGTCTCCCACGAGCTTAAGACTCCGGTAACATCGATAAAGGGATTTCTTGAAACCCTGAAGGACGGCGCCATTAATGATCCGGTTACTGCAACACGTTTTCTCGACATTGCCATCAAACACACAGACAGGTTGACTGCGATTATAGAGGACCTGCTTAAATTGTCCCGGGTGGAACAGGACGCGTGCAGGGGAGCCATGAAAATGGAAAAGGCTTCCGTTTGCGAACCTGTTCGATCAGTTGTAAAATTCCTTGAAACTATGGCCCAGGAAAAAGACATAGAGATTGTCACTGAGTGCGACCCATCGGTGGAAATTGAAATTAACAGGCAACTTTTCGAACAGGCTCTCTCAAACCTTCTGGACAACGCAATCAAATATAGTCAAGAAGGCTCAGAGGTATCCATCAAAGCTAAAGCGACTAATCATGAAGCTTTGATAGAAGTAAAAGATACTGGATGTGGAATTCCCAGAGACCAGCTCCCAAGGATTTTTGAACGGTTTTTCAGGGTTGACAGAGCAAGGGCAAGGGATACCGGAGGAGCCGGTCTCGGGCTGTCCATAGCCCGACACATAATTAATCTTCACTCAGGAAGAATCGATGTTACCAGTGGGATTGGCCAGGGAAGCGTGTTCACGATCCGTATTCCGCTGAAAGAACAATAACCCGGCTGATCAAAAACTATCTCCTCCCTGGTCTATATTTCTGTCCCTCTGGCTCAGATCATACTGGTTAGTGGGAGGTATAGTAGCTTTGAATACCAACTCAATAAATTTATCCAGATCATTCAAAAAGACTGAAACCAGATTAGGGTCAAGATGTTTTCCACTCTCAGTCTTGAGCACCTCCACCGCTACATCCGTCGGATACGCGTCTTTATAGCGACGACGAGAAAGCAAAGCGTCAAAAGTGTCCGCCAGCGCAACGATTCTTGCTACGACAGGGATTTCTTCCCCTGATAATCCCCTCGGATATCCCAGGCCATCCCAACGTTCATGATGATTCAGGGCAATCTGTCCAGCCAGTTGAAGCACTTCCGACTTTGCTCCAGCAAGTATGTCGGCTCCAATTTCCGTGTGAGATTTCATTATTTCGTATTCCGGGGGCGTAAGTTTTCCCGGCTTATAGAGAACACACTCCGAAATTCCGATCTTCCCAATGTCATGCATAGCAGCGGCAAAGAAAATGTTTGAGCAATCACGGTCTGAGAAACCTAGTTTACGGGCAATCAGGGAACTAAGTTTGCCGACTCGTTCTACATGATCAGATGAACTGTTGTCCTTGAATTCAGCAGCCATCACAAGTTTGAAAATCGTTTCTGTAAATGCAGTTTTCAAATTCCTGCAGTCGATCTTCAGATCTCCAATCAATCTGTTTTTGTCCGCCACATAGTCGACAAGTTCAAGACAGGCTTTATCCTCGTTCCAGTCCAGAGTCGCGCCAACATCTTTCGAACTCACGATCCTGTCTACGTATTGTTTAAACAGTTCTAAATCAATCAGACTTTTATCTTTAAAATTACTTCCCATTGTTTGGTTCTCCCTGGGAATCAAAAAGAGAACAATTTACAATTCTACTATTTCAGTCCGGACGAAAGCAAACGTTATGAAAGCAAATATGGAATTCCATTGTAGCCAATTCGATGATTGACGTTCAAGGAGGTTGCCGGACATGTTCAAAATTCTTATAATGAAGCTTCAAATTAATCTTTGAATCTATTTGCCCGTACAGGAGGCGTCATTGAAATATAAAGCGATCATTTCATCAGACTGGAACGAATGTCTCGCCCCCTCTGGTCCGTTTGACGCTATAGCTTTCGCCTACCCGGAACTCGAACCGGACCTGCGCAATACTTTCATAAGATACACTAATAATGAAATTTCATTAACGCAAGCCTGTGATAATATCCGGAATCTTTTGCCTGCTCCACTTTCAGAAGGACAAATGGATGGATTCCTCGATCGATCATTTTCAATCTACAGCGGTGTCTCTGATCTTATCGAATGGGCGTCAGGTCAGCAAATACTTTTCATGATAAACACCACCGGCATGATGGGTTTTTTGAAAGAGCTTTGATCAAGGGACATTTGCCTGATGTTCCAATAATAGCGGCAAACCCACTGATAAGTTATTCTGCTGTACCGGGTGATCCGCGTTACCAGTTTAAGGTTCTTGAAATTGAAGATAAGCCCAGGAACACCATTGAGGCGATGCAAAATTTCGGTATCCCTCCCGGTAAAGCAGTGGTAATAGGGGATAGCGGCGGAGATGGCCCTCATTTCGAGTGGGGCGCCAAAACAGGAGCCCTACTGATTGGATCAATGACCAAGGTTTCGTTGACAAGGTATTGTGAGCTGAGACGGATACAAATCAACAAACTGTTCGGAAAAACATATCTTCCGGAACAGGAACGAAATTATGAAGAAGAATACAAATTCAATTTCATGGATTTGGTTCCTGTCATAGAAGATTTTCTGGGTTGTTAAAATTTTTGACATTTTTCTACTCAAGACGCCGGCAGGCATAATCAGGTTTGTATGGAAATTCCCCTACTGAAAGATATCGTAGTTATCTGCGGGCTGGCCATATTAGTTGTCTTTATCTGCCAGCGAATGAAGGTCTCAAATATCGTGGGATTCCTGCTGACAGGAGTCTTGGCTGGACCTCACTGCCTGGGCCTCATTGAACAAGTTTCCCAAGTCGAGCATCTGGCTGAAATAGGGGTTGTCTGTCTTCTGTTTACAATAGGGCTCGAATTCTCTCTCAAGAACCTGATCAGGATAAAGTCTCTTGTTGTCATCGGTGGAACGATTCAGGTTGGGCTGACGATTGCTGCGGGGGGATTGCTTGGTTATGGCATGGGAATGCCCGTAAACGCATCAATTTTCTTTGGCTTTATGCTGTCCCTCAGTAGTACCGCCATAGTGCTGAAGATCCTGCAACAAAGGGCGGAAACAGAAAGCCCACATGGAACGCTAAGTCTTGCTATTCTGATATTTCAGGACGTTATTGTAGTAGTGATGATACTCGTTGCTCCGATTTTAGCCGGAAAGACTTCGTCGATCGGCTTGGCCGTATTGGATCTGGCGGTTAAAACGGTGTCTATTTTGTTGGTTGTTTTTATTGCAGCCAAATGGGTGGCCCCCAAATTTCTTTATCAACTGGCTCGTCTCAGAAACCAGCAACTGTTTCTACTCGGAATTGTGCTGGTAGTCCTTGGAGCAACCTGGTTAACATCAGCATTCGGCCTCTCACTTGCGCTGGGCGCATTCATAGCTGGTCTTATCGTCTCAGAATCAGAATTCAGCGAACGCGCCCTTGGTAATGTTTTACCGTTCCGGGATCTTTTCACGAGCTTCTTTTTCGTTTCTATCGGCATGCTCTTGAACATATCCTATGTCTTACATAACGCCTACATGGTTTTTGGCGCCGCATCGATAGTGATACTGGTGAAATTCATTACAGCGGGCATGGCTGCCGTAAGCCTTGGGCTTCCAGTAAGAACAACAGTGCTTACAGGAATCGCGCTGTGCCAGGTTGGAGAATTTGCTTTTGTATTATCTGAAACAGGGTCCGTTCTTGGTTTGATAGAAAAAGACAGCTATCAGCTCTTCCTGGGGCTATCGGTAATCACTATGGTGGCAACACCTTTCCTGATAGCCTCAGGAGAGCGTCTGGCTTCTCTTGCCCTGTCCCTGCCTTTACCTAAATTTATAAGGAATGGCTTTTCCAGGAGCGGCTCTATAGAGGGTTCCCCAAAACAGAAGAACCACCTGATCATAGTAGGATTTGGAGTCGGAGGGAAAAATCTATCCCAGGTAGCCTCCGCGGCGAAAATCCCGCAAACAATTATTGAACTCAATCCGGATACGGTCCGAAAAGAACAACTGGATGGCTTGCCTATCAACTACGGTGACGCCACTACGGCGCCTGTCTTAGAACATGCTGGAGCCAAACTGGCTCGCGCTCTTGTCATTATGATCTCGGATCCATCGGCCAATCGCAGGATTATCGAAACAGCCAGGAGAATCAACCCGGCCCTATATATAATGGTCCGAACACGATTTATTTCAGACATTGACTACCTCTATTCCCTTGGAGCCAATGAAGTTGTTACAGAGGAATATGAAGCTTCCATTGAAATTCTGGCGAGGGTCTTGAAGAAATATCTGATTCCTCAGACTGACATTGAGAAGTTTGTGGCGCAGGTAAGATCAAATCATTACCAGGGTTTTAGAAGGACTGTGTATGAATCCCCGACGGTCTCAGATTTGGGTTTTGAATTGTCAGAGACAGAGATTTCTTCGATTCGAATAGATCCAGGGTTTACGGCTGCAGGGAAATCAATTAGAGAACTTGACATCAGAAGCAAATTGGGTGTTACGGTTTTGGCTATTAGAAGAGGAAGTAATTTGATCGCCAACCCATCTCCGGATGAACTCATTCACGAAGACGACGTGCTCGTCTTACTGGGTGACGCTACGAAACTAGCTTGCCTTGGGGATGTATTCGCATGTAATATTCCGTGAACTGGCCACGCAATGGTTAGGTTAATTGGTTGAGTGACTTGGTGTACAGATTCCGTTCAGTCTCTCAAAAGCTAACGCACTGATTCTTCCCCAAGCCAGAAATCCTACCAATCGACATCTTCGTTAAGACTTGACAAACGGTTGTTGGGTGTAGCGTTTGAGTTGAGACGTGCTAATGGGAAAGGATGTTTACGCTGTTTTGATATGGAGAAGGAAAGCTATTGGCCTCTGGCGTTAATGAGTCAATGAATCGCAGGGGATTGATTTTTCTTGCGGTCAGTCACATGTTTAATGACGTAAGCCAGGGAGCGGTTCCTGCCCTTCTTCCTTTCCTGGTCACAGAGAGGGGGCTTACTTATGTTGCGGCTTCCTCCCTCGTGCTGGCCGCCACTGTTCTTTCTTCGCTGATCCAACCATGCCTGGGATATTATTCGGACCGCCATCCTGTTCCATGGCTGATGCCTTTTGGCGTTCTTGCCGGAGGAGTGGGCATCGCACTGGTTGGGATTGCCCCAACATATTGGCTCATTGTCTCAAGCATCCTTGTCAGTGGAATGGGCGTAGCGGCTTTTCATCCGGAAGGTTCCAGGTTTGCAAATTATGTTTCCGGCCAAAAAGCCACGGGCATGAGTTATTTCACTGTCGGAGGTTCAATAGGTTTTAGCCTGGGGCCAGTGATGCTAACTCCATTGATTTTGTACTTCGGCCTGCCAGGAACATTGTTCATGATAATCCCTTCGGTTATCGTTGCAATGCTTCTGATCCGAGAGCTTCCCAGATTATCGGCATTCAGGCCTCCTATTCAAACCAACCGGCTTTCCGCATCGACTGAGATTGCAAAGTGGGGTCCCTTTTTCCGATTGACTGCGGTTATTGTACTCCGAACATGCGCTTATTTTGGGCTAATGACATTCGTTCCATTGTATTACGTTAGAGTAATAGGAACTCCCATTTCCGAGGCCAATTCGGCGCTGACCTTGATGATGTTATCCGGCGCCATAGGATCGGGTCTCGGGGGTTACATCGGAGACCGCATAGGTCTCAAAACTTTGCTGGTATTCTCGCTCTTTCTCGTACCCCCTCTTCTGGTTGGTTTCATTCTGACTGAAGGATTGCTGCGGTTGGTTTGTCTGGGTTTGCTGGGAATGACCATTATTGGCAGTTCAAGCTCTGTAGTGATACTTGGGCAAGGTTATCTGAAGTCTCATATAGGAGTGGCCTCGGGTGTCACACTTGGAGCGGCGATTGGTCTTGGTGGGCTATCAGTTCCAATAATGGGATTTGTGGCTGATCACTATGGTCTAACCACAACACTGTGGGCTATGATAGCCTTTCCCCTTTCAGCGATAGCTTTTGCGCTTACGCTCCCGCCCAAGTAAACATAGGGCTGTATCTTGTTGTCAACGTAAAGTAATTTTTCAAGGGTCTCTTAAATAGCCTGTGAAGTCCTACCCATGATTGAGGGCTTGTTCAGTGCGCCGCAATCCACTTGTTAAGCGATTCAAAACTATCCTTTGCGGAAAGGATAATTTCTTGTTCTCCTC
>FUWD013231179.1_pt1 | contig 14097 bp, 13 predicted proteins | sample 1063281 | NCBI WGS metagenome assembly FUWD01 (sample SAMEA79048168, study PRJEB19326) | metagenome | biome: marine | reverse complement strand
ATTTTGGTGAGTCCTTGTTGCAACTATTTTTAATGGTAAAACATTTACATGGGATGCGGGAGCAACTAATCCTAGAACAGTCAGAGCTTCTACTTCTACTTCCGGTTTTTCTACTTCTGCTAATCCCACAGCAACTCGATTTACTCTTGTATCAGACAGAGACAGACATTTATTTCATTTTGGAACAGAAACAACTATTGGTGATGCCAGTACTCAAGATCCTATGTTTGTAAGGTTCTCGGACCAAGAAAATTTAGATGAATACGCTCCTACCGCTATCAATACAGCAGGAACTTTTAGGTTGGATACAGGCAATAAAATTACGGCAGCTCTTCAAGGTAAGGATTATGTTTTTGTATTAACTGATTTAGCTGCTTATATTATTCAATTCGTTGGTCCACCTTTTACTTTCTCAGTAAGACAAGTAGGAACAAATTGTGGGTGTATTTCTCAACACGCGGCTTCTTATGTTAATGGAGCAGTATATTGGATGTCAGGTGAAGGAGGATTTTTTATGTACGATGGTACGGTTAAATCTTTACCTTGTCTGGTTGAAGATTTTGTATTTACTACAAATAATGGAAACTTAGGTATTAACTATAATTCAGCAGATACCATTTATTCAGCTCCAAATAGTTTATACACAGAAATTAATTGGTTTTATCCTAAATCAGGATCAGATCAAATTGATAGATGTGTAACTTATAATTTTGGTGAAAACGTATGGACTACAAGTTCATTAGCTAGAACCACCTATCAAGATCAAGGTGTATTTAATTTACCTTATGCAACAGAATACAACGCAACGACGACTCCAGTATTTTCACCTATCTCAGGAATTACAAATACTTACGGAGCTTCGTTGTACTATGCTCATGAAACAGGAACCGATCAAGTTAACAGTTCGGGTACAACTTCTATTGATGCTTTTATTAGATCGGGAGATTTTAATATTGAAGATGGGGAACTGTTTATGTCAATGAGAAGATTTATGCCTGACTATAAATTTTTAGTAGGTAATTCTAAAGTCACTTTGTTTATATCTGATTTTCCTTCAGACACACAAACAAGTTCTCCTTTAGGTCCCTTTACCATAACAAGTACTACTGATAAAGTAGATACTAGAGCAAGAGGAAGATTACTGTCTATTAAAATAGAAAATGATGCTGCAGGTGAAACTTGGCGTTATGGTAGTTTTAGACTTGATGCACAACCAGACGGGAGAAGATAATGGCTAAATTAAGTAATTACATACCTGAGCCTAAACAAGAATACGACGTAGAAAATCAAAGACAAATTATAGAGTCTGTGACAACTATGAAACAACAACTTAATTTTTCTTTCCAACAAGATATAAAAAATGAACAGGACACCTTTAACTATTTCTTATCCTAATGAGTATATTTTACAGAAACCAAACTTTTGATTTAACTACTACTAACTTAACTACAGTATTAACTATTTCTACCTCTGCTATTGCTATTGTAAAAACGGTTCAAGCAGTTCATGATACTGCAAGTGATGTAAATACGGATATTTTTGTTAAAGAAGTTTCTGGAAGTGATGTTCAAATTGGCCATGAAACTTTAAATAAAAATACTGTCAACATGCTAACAAATACCTTGAATTTAGAAGCAGGAGATGTTATAAAAATGCAAGCAGACACAGCTAATGAAATAACAGGTATTATTAGTTATGCGCTTATAAACAGAGAGAATGAAAATGGATAAAGATATACCGACAATAAATTGTACAACTGTCATCACTTTTAGAAATACTAAAACGGGTGAAAAGTTTACTGAGAAAGTAGAAGGACCTGATATTGTTCAAGATATAACAGTTCAAGTTTCCCCAAAAGGATTAAATATACTTCAGAAAGTTATGCAAAATGATAAATCAAAACCCTAAAGGCGGGACTGAAATACAGCTAGAGTATTTAGAAAAATATGTCAATAAGGAGTTATTAGATCAAGTACAGATCACTACTTCTGTTCCTGAAAAAATACTTTTACACCCTACTAAGTTAAATATCCTTTGGCAAAAAAACTCTTACGATCAGCCTAACATAGCCCCCTGGTTTCAAGATAAATCTAACCATAGTAAGTATGATTGGTATGTATTTAATTCACATTGGAATTATGAAAAATTTAGAATGATGTTTAATATTCCAGAGGAACAATGTGTAGTTATTAAGAATGGAATAGATAAAATAGAAAAAGCAGAACCCTATCAACAAGGTAAACCCATACGAATAATCCATCAGAACACACCCTGGAGAGGACTAAGTGTTCTACTAGGTGCCATGCAAAAGGTTAAAAACCCTTTGATTACTTTAGATGTTTATTCTTCTACAGAAATATATGGAAAGAATTTTCATAAAAATAATGATCAAGATTACACAACTTTATATGAACAAGCAAAAAAATTGCCAAATGTAAATTACATTGGCTACAAACCAAACTCTTATATTAAAGAACATCTTAAGGATTATAATATGTATGTTTACCCAAGCATCTTTGAAGAGACTTCTTGTATATCTTTATTAGAATCTATGGCTGCGGGTTTATATTGTATTACTACAAATTATGGAGCTCTATTTGAGACAGGTGCAGAGTTCCCTATGTATATTCCGTATAGTAGTAACTATAGAAATTTAGCTGAAAAATTTGCTTATGGTATAGAAGCTGCTGCAGCAAGTCTACATGAATCTGTAATACACAACCATTTAATTTCACAATCTCAATACACACATCAGTACTATGGATGGGGCAAACAAGCTTCTTCATGGACTAGATTTTTACAAGGAGCTATAAATGCAAAAGCCTAACGAACCTATTTGGTTTAACGATGATAAAACAGTTACCCCTAATAATGATACCTATCAAACAATTAAAAAAAACAAAGTAGACTCTGCACAAAACTACACTGAAATAAATATTGGAGGTCAGTCCCCTCATAAAATAATGTTATGTACACCTTGTCATAGTGATGTCTCTATGCATTATTGCCAAGCTGTTTTAAAATTTCAACAAGAATGTTGGCAGAAAAAAATACAAGTCAGCTTTACTTTATTAAAATCATCTTTAGTTACTCAAGGCAGAAACCTATGTGTAGCTGAGATGTTAAACCATGAAGATAAATACACTCATTTATTGTTTATAGATTCAGATATAGACTTTCAAGCCAAGACCATATTTAAAATGCTAGAAGCAGACAAAGATATTATAGGGTGTCCTTATCCTATGAAAATGTTTAGTTGGGACAAATCATGGAGAAGGTTAAACGAGAAAGAAGATGCTATACAAAATCAAGATGATTATTTACGTAGCGCTTATACCTTTCCTGTTAAACTAGATAATCCAAATAATGTGGAAAGCACCAATGGGATAATCGAACTAACCCATGCTCCTACAGGATGTTTCTTAGTTAAAAGAGAAGTGTTAGAAAAAATGATGAAAGAGTACCCTGAACTAGAGATATTTCAAGCTACTATTATCAACGGTAAAGAAGAGAAAAAACCAAATATGTTTAACCTATTTGACACTCTTCATGACACTAAAACTAAACGTTATTACGGTGAAGACTTTGGATTCTGTCAGAGATGGAGAGATATTGGTGGTAAAGTATATGGTTATATAAATGACTATATTACTCATGTTGGAGAGCACTCTTATACCGGTCGTTTTTTTGACGATCTTTGGCAAGGTAGTCGTCCTCTTAAATCTGTTGACGACACCAAAAAATCAAATAAAGTACCTTATTACAGGATTTCGATGCCTGCTTAACATATAAATATATTTAAATTATGGCAATATCTAGATCTTTAATGAACAGACAACTAAGAGCAAACGGTGGAATTATGGACGTTACACCAAGAGAGAATTTTGGTTTTGGAAGTTCACTTAAAAAATTCGTAAGAAAAATTATACCCAATGAAGTAGCGGAAATTGCTACTAAAGCTGCACCGTTTGTTGCACCTTTTAACCCTGCTCTTGCAGCGGGAATGTCAGGTTTAGGTACCTTCGATCAAACAGGAAGTATTAGTGCAGGTTTAAAAGCTGGTGGTATGAATTACGGTGGTGGTCAGTTAGCAAGATACGCAGGTGGCGCAGGTTTCCAAGGTAATCCTTTTGGAGATGGTGGAGCATTCACAGGTGGACTACAAGGTTTTAAAGGTGGATTCAGTTCTCCTATAGGAACAGAGACTGGTCTTGGTAAGTTTTTCTCGAACCGAGGAACTCAAGGTGTTCAAGGTATAGATAGTGGAAGAGCCGGAGATAGTGCAAGTGCTTTATCGAGATCAACAGCAAATGTTCCAACAGAAGCTTTAGCTAATGCTAGTGACCCTTTAGGTTCACTTATAATTGATGAATTATCATTGGTACCTAATGCAATAAATAAAACTACAGTAGCAAAAGAACCTGGATTTTTAAAAAATATGTTTGATGGGATTTCTAATCAAGACTATGGTAAAGTTGCTCAAACAATCGGAGACGGTGCTAAAAAATTTGGTAAAGCTATGTTTACAAATAAAGATGGTTCTATTGACAAAGCAGCAGTATTGGGAGCAGTAGCTTTCACAGCTTCATACGCAGAAGCTAAAGCATTAGCAGCGGACGCTGGAGTAGAAATAACTCCAGAAGAATATGATGAATCTAGAAAAGCTGAAAAACAAGAAGAGTACGCAGGTTACTTAACTAATTTCTTTGGCGGTCAAAAAGACGGTGGCAGAATAGGTTATGAAGGTGGAGCTAATGAATTAATTAAAGATAAACTAATGGAAGATATAATGCCAGATACAAGCACTGAAGAAATGATAATGATCATGACAGAAACAGGACCAAAAATGATTAAAAAATCAGACTATGAAGCAATGTCAGGAATGTTTAGAGATACGACTACAAGTCTTTACGGAGATGCAGCTAGAGGAAGACCTGTTCCAGAATTCGCTAACGGCGGAAGAATAGGGTTTAATGATGGTGGATCTGTAATTACATTAATGGATGGAACTACAGTTCAAATTCCAGATGGAGCTTACGATAATGGTACCTTTAAAGATATTATTTATTCTAGTAGTAAAGGAGATTTATTAAGAGAAGAGATTGTAAGAAAATTAAATTTTGCAAAAGGCGGAAGAGTAGATAGAAGATTAGGTTCACCAGAAAAAGGTGAAGGAAGTGGCCTTATGGAAATGTTATCTGTGGAAGTAGATGCAGGTGGCGATGAAGAGGAAGAAAATATGATGATGGCTTATGAACCTGGAAGTTTTAAAAAAGATAAATTTAAACCTATGGAAATAGATGCGATTAATGAAAGATTACAAACTTTTTTAGATATGGAAGGAGGAGGATTACCTCTTCCATTAGTAGGAACAGTTAAAGGAATAGCAAATACTCTTAAAGCAGGTAAAGCAGTATTTACAGGACCTGAAAAAACTACAATTATTAGAAATTTAGCAGGAAGAAGTAGAGGAACTAACGCATATAAGGAGTTAGGTAAATCTATTCCAGAAGCTAAAAGAATTATGGACAATCCTATAGACTATTTAAAAGATGCAGCTATATTTAAGGAACTGCTAAAAGGTATTTTTAAAAAAGACGGCGGAAGAATAGGTCTTAAAGATGGGACAGGTTCTTCTAATAGAGTAGCACAATTAATGTTAGAAAGAGATTATCTACTTTCTAAAGACGAAGACGTTTCTTTTATAGACTTAGAGTTAGAAAGAGATTTTGGAATTCAAATGAAGGCTGAAGGAGGTATCATGGAAGCTAAAGTACCCACAGGTCAAATGAGAGAAAACAATGCTGGAGTAGCTGAGAGAGACTACAGACAAACAGGTGGATTTGTTCCAGTTGGAATTAAAGAGAGAGCCGATGATGTCCCTGCTATGTTAAGTAAAAACGAATTTGTAATGACTGCTGATGCAGTAAGAGGCCTTGGTAATGGCAGCGTTGAAGAAGGTTCTAAGAAATTATACAACACAATGAAACAAGCAGAACAAGTAGGTAAAGCATAATGGCAGTAGATTACACACAAACAACTAGACGATCCCCTGAGATAGAAGCGGCTCAAGAAAGTTATCTTGATTTATTAACGCAACAAGTTGGTAGAGCTCCAGGCAGTGCCGGTGTACCTACACTAGGTGAACTTGGACCACAGATTGCAGGACAAAACGTTTTAACACAAGCTGCTCAACAACAAGCAGCAACTCAAGGAGGCTTAGGGGCCTTAACTTTTGGGACAGAAGGACAAGTAACAGGCGTCGGAGCTGGAACAGGTGTTTCAGGTTATGAACCTTATTTAACTCAAGCAGGTCAATACTCTGGTCCCAATGCTTACCAACAATTCATGTCACCTTATCAACAAGATATTATTGACACAACTCTTACAGATTTTGATTACCAAACGGCACAAGGTGTTCCTCAATTATCAGCCAATGCTATTAACGCTGGAGCTTTTGGGGGTGGAAGAGACGCAGTAGCTCAAGCTCAATACGCTTCAGATGCCGCAAGACAAAGAGCCAACTTACAAGCTACTATGTTAGGTCAAGGATTTACTCAAGCAAACATGTTAGCAAACCAAGGTTTCGATCAACAAAGAAATTTAGCATCGCTACAACCATCACTAGCTGCAAGCGGAGTACAACAACTCGGTGCCGCTGGAACAGGAAACTTGGCTTACCAACAAGCTTTACTAGATGCTCAACAACAACAAAATCAATTAGCTTACAATGAACCTTTAAGTCGAATCCAGTCATTTGGATCAGGGATAGCAGGTCAAATAAGTGGATCACCTACAACTACTACCAATCAAAGTATGGGTGGAGCACAATCTGTTGGACCATTATCACAAGCTTTATCAGCTGGACTAAGTGCTTATGGTTTGGGAAGTATATTTGGGTAAACTATGAATTTTAAAAGACCATCATTTAAAAGAGGCGGACCTACAGGAATCGCTCAACTGACGCCTAGAAGACAAGGATATGCTGGCGGTGGAAACATCGGTGGAGGTACTATGATGGGAAGTAATCTTGGAACAAGAAGTGGTTTTCTAACAACTATACCAAAAGCAAGCGCAGGTTTTCCTTACCCAATGGGTAATACTACATATGATTTTTCACAAAACAATACTACCCCTATTAAAGAAACAAGAAGTATAGAAGAAATTTTAAGCGGTTCGGATAACAGAAGATCACAATTTTCAGAAACGATGACTGTAGAAGAATTATATAAGGATAGAGCTGATAAGCTTAAACGTTCAGGTGAAACTATTGGAAACATTTTACAAGGTGATAATACTTTTATAGATTCAAACAACAAAAAAAGAGATAGAGTTACTGGAGAAATAATTACAGACACTACAATTTCTACAGGTATTGGAGAAATTTTAAACTCAGGAGATCCTTCACAGTTTACAGGAGTAGATGAGCTAACAGATTTTGAAGCAATTAAACAAGCAGAAATAGAAACAAATAAAACAGTAGAAAAAGCAAATAGGATAGAATTAGGAAGTAATGATAATTCTATTACTTTAGATCCATACGAAGAAATTAAAAAAGAAAAAGATTTCTTAAGTAAGATGTTAAAGAATGAAGGTTTAGAGAGAGGCGAGATAGCTTTGATTGCAGCTAAAGCTATTGGAACAGAAGGTAGTTTTAAAGATAAACTAGATGCTGCGGTTGATATGGCATTACCTGTTGTGAGAGCAAGAAACAAAGAAGACAAAGCTCTTACACTAACTGCATACAAATTATTTAAAGAAAAAGAAAAATCTCAAGCAAAAGCCTCAGAAGACACTACAGGTATTAAAGAGTTAAAATATCAAGCAACACAACTTTTAAAAAGTGGAGACAAATCAAGAGGGGATACTCCAGATGAAGTAGTAGCTAGTTTGATAAAAGAAAAATTCACGTCGCCTAACAGCGCTATAAGAAGTAGTCAATTAGAAAAATCTCAAGGGACTATTTTTGAAACATTTGAATCTATACGAGATTCTAAAGGCGCTTTAGACCTTTATATTAAAGAAAAATACACAAATAAAGGAAAACAAATTAATGCTGAAGATAAAAAACTTTTAGCACTACAGAAACAATTGGCTCAAAATCTTTCTACTTTTAAACTATTTTCAGATGTACCTGAATTTAAAGATCAGTACTCACCTTATGTAAATGCTATGAAGGAATTAGGTTTTAAAGAAGGCGGCAGAGTTAAAAAAGCAATAGGGTCTCCTATGATGGGAGAACAACCTGTAGAAAGTCAAGAAATTATCTCTAGTCAAACAAAAACTATTGGTTCGGATACTCAAGAAAAACCTGTTTTAAATTTATCTTATGATGAATTAAGAAATAGATTACCTAGAGAAATTACAGATGACGTGGTACAATTACTATCAAACAGTGAAGAGGCTTTACAAGATTTCGCATACATCGTAAGTCAAAATGATGTAGATTCTTTTAATTTAAAGTATGGCGTTAATCTAGTGATTCCTCCTGCACCACAAACGGCATAGGAGGCCATATGGCTTTAGAAACCTTAAAAAGTTTTTCATCGATTTTAGATGAAGACACTGAACAATCAGCTGCAAGAGGTAGTGATGTTGGTTTCAGTGACTATTTATTAGATGTTCCCATTGGAGCAGTACAAGGTCTAAGTCAAGCAGTACAAGGTTTACTTCAAATAGGTGCAATGCCTATTGATTATCTGGCTAACACTAATCTTTTAAACGGTATTAATAATCTTTTTGAAAAAATAACTCCAGACACAACAACAGCAGTTGGAGACATTACTTCAATTATCACTCAATTTGGTGTTCCTTATGCCGGAGCTTTAAAGATAGCAAGTGGGATAGGTAAATTAAAAAATTTAAGTACCGCTACTAAACTTACTGCGCCTGGTATGACTAGAGCAGCACAAGGAATGGAACTTGCAAAACGTGCAGGATATTATGGAAGCATGGCAGGTATCACTGATTTTGCAGTTTCTACTCCGGAAAAATTAGGAACATTGTCAGATGTAACAGGTCTTACAGAACAAACTGATTTTGAAGGTCTAGAGGGAAAAGAAAGAGCAGTGGAAACCATTAAAGGTAAATTAAAATTTGGAGCTGAAGGTACAGTGATAGGTGGAGGAGTTACTTTGCTTCCACAAGTAGCTTCTATAGGTTTTAGATATGGAATTGTGCCAGGCGCTAAAACAATAGGTTATGTAGGAGGTAAAGCTTTAGATGTGATTGACTACCCATTAACAGGAGCGATAAACGCAATCGTAGGTAAAAATGAAAAAAGTGCTATTCAATATGCAATTAGTGAAGGAGGAGCTTTAGCAACTAAAGCTGGCAATAAATTAGGTTTAAGTGGAGATTGGAGGCATACTCCAGTAGGTGGTGGGATGATGGATACCATTAAAAGATCTCTTGTAAGAGTAGGGGATCAATTTAAAACAGATAGAGGTTTAACTCCAGAAATAAGAAGCATGCAGGTAGCAGCCAATAATGCCTTGGCGGGTAAAGAAAAAACTTTAAAAACTATTGGAAGTAAAATTCAAGAAATTCAAGAAAATATTATTAAAGATTACAAAATTAAATTTGATGACGGTGATTCATTACTATCATTGCAGATAGAAGCAAATAAAATTACAGATATAATAAAAGCTAAAACGACTAAAGAGGTAGATGATATAATAGGTACTTTAAACAAAGGCACTAATAAAGAAGTAGAAAAAGAACTTGTTAAAAACATTAAGAATTTTAAAAATATAATTGATGGTACTGAAAATCAGTACAGACTTTTTACAGCAGGTACAGATTTAAAAAATGGTGCTGCTTTAGATTTTGGTCTTTTTGCAACAAGAAGATTTGCAGCATTTAATAATAAAAAATTTCAATTTAATCCTTTGTTAGAAAACAAAGCGTTTGATTGGTTTAAAGAATCTATAAAAGGAGTTAAAAATAAACAAACAGGTAAATTATATCCTAGACCGGGTTTTGAAAATAATTTAAAAGTAGCTGAAGAAGCTGCAGAAAAAATAATAGCACCAAAAAATCTTCAAGGTTCAACAAGAACTAAGGCTTTAGAAGCAGAAATAGATAAACAAATTAATATTTTAGCTAAAAATAAAATGTTAAATTTAAAACAATTAGTTATCAAAGGGAATATAGAACCCAATAGTTTATTTTTTGGTATAGGTGACGCTTTAGGCATGAGTAAGGATCTAGTAAAAGAAAAAGGATTGCCTGACGTAATGAAAAAATTATTGTCAGTAGAGGAAGGAAGAACTTTAGGAGAACTAACTAAGGCAGGTAAAACTGCAACTAAAGACGTTCAAACTTATAATCCAATAATAGCAGGACTAGATGTTGTGTTGAATCAATCCAGGCAGATGCACGGTAAAAGAGTATTTGATGCAATATTAAAAGAAGGTTTAGATTTACCAGGTAGACCTGGTCTTATTTTTGATGAAGCTGCAGTTGCAAGAAGAGGGTTAGACACTAGTAAAGGTTCTTTAATGAAGTTATCTAATATAAAAGAACTAGGTAGAAGAGTTGACGTAGATGATTTGTCTCTAACTAGTGATTTATTTAATGGACAATACAGAGCAACTCCTGAAATAGCCAACGCTTTGGTTGGAGCAAAAGAATTAACTTCTAGTTTATATGGGTTGCCTGGCTACAAATCTATGATGACCTTAAAAGCGGGAGCTCAAATATCAAAAACTATTTTATCCCCTATGACTCAAGTTAGAAACTTTACAACCGCTTCTTTTTTTCCATTAGCTAGTGGGTTGATCGGAGGTAAAGTAGGCTTCAAAGATGCATGGAGATTAACGGCTGGAGATATATTCCAAGGAGCTAAAACTGATATGGAAAAAATAGCTAAAATAGAAAATTTAATTAAAAGAAATGTAATTGATCAAAACATAAATGTCCAAGAAATGAAAAGAGTTTTGGAAAAAGCTAAAGACGGTAAAATTACTTTTAACACTTTTATGGACAGTAAAGTCATGCAGAAATTAACTGATGTCTATCAAGGAGCTGATAACTATTGGAAAATATATAGTGATAATTTTTACCAAGGTGCTTTAAAAAGTGCTTTTGGTAATCCTGAAACTTTAGTTAAGGGAAGTAAAGAATACGGCAAATTTATGACTAACGTTGAAGATTGGTATACAACAGTAGCAGGTCAAAGATTTATCAAAATAGATCCTTTAACAGGTATAGAAAAAACTCCGTTACAAGCATTAGAAGATGCTTCTGCTTATTTAGTAACTAATACTATTCCTACTTACAGTAAGGTACCAATGATTATTGAAGACATTAGAAACTTACCTTTAGGTAATTTCGTTGCTTTCCCGGCAGAAATTTTAAGGACTACTGCTAATATCGTATCTATCGGTGCAAGAGAACTAACAAGTACAAATCCATTTATTAGACAGATGGGAGCAAGAAGGTTAATAGGTGTGTCTTCTGTATTGGGAGGAATAGGTTACTCGGTTCAAAAAGGAGCTCAGTATATGACAGGAGTAGACGAAGATATTATGAAAGCATTTCAAAGTTCATTTGCACCTAGTTATCAAAAAAACTCAACCTTAGTTCCATTAAGTGCTCCAGATGAAAACGGTAATTTTAAATACTACAATTTCTCTTATTCTAATCCCTATGATACTTTAGTTGCGCCAGCTAATGCAATCTTAGGTCATTTTAGTGATGGGACCTTAAGAAAAGACAATGTGTCTTCTATAGTAATGAATTCTTTATTTGCAGGAGCAATTGATCCTAATAAAAGAAAAGGAGCTATTACAGAATTTTTAACTCCATTTATATCTGAATCTATAGGTACTGAAAGAGCTGTTGATGTAACTGTTAGAGGAGGAAAAACTTCAGAGGGTAAACTAATTTATTACCCTAACGACAATGCTGATGTCATTATAGGCAATTCTTTAAAACATATTTTTGGAGGATTAACTCCGGGAGCCGTGACTTCTGCCACTAGAATTTGGGATGGGGCCACACAGACATTTACAGATTATGGTACTCAAAGAGATGCAGTAGACGAGGTAGTAGCGTTGATGTCAGGGGTTAGGGTTGAAGAAGCAAAACCTTTAAGCAGTATGCCTTTTATTTTAACCTCTTTTAATGGAGACAAAAATAATATGAGAAGCAAGTTTGCAAGAAAAGCTTACTCAGCAAGAACTAGTCCCGAAGTAAAACTAGGAGCTTACCAACAATATTTATTAGAGTCTTATGATTCTCAAAATAAAATGTTTAAAACTATAAATGATGCTCAAGAATTGGGAGTAAGTAAAACAAAATTAAAAAAAATATTAGAACAACGTTTAACAGACACAGAATCTAAACTGTTATTAAAAGGTGTTTTTAAAGCTCCTACCTTTAGTGAAAACGCTTTTAAATCTATTGCAAAAAGACTTAAGGGAGAAGACTTATTAAGGGGAGTAGAAATAGAAAGTCAAAATAAAAATGTAATGGATATTTATAATGATTTAAGAAGAGATCTAAAAAGATTTAAATTAGGTGAATCTACGGATATATTAAATAAAAAAATAGATGAGCTTTTAAGTCCTGGGGTAGAAGAAGTTAGAGATACGATGAGCAGAACAGTCACTCCAACAGGAGGAGGTATTTTCCAATCTCAAGTTTCTTTACCAGTGGACACTAGAAAAAACGTAGCGGTATCTCCACAAGTAACAAACACAGGGGGCCAAGTAATGGCTAATGCTACTTTAGGGTCTAGATATTTAAATGGAATTGATTATAATAGAATGAATACTGCACAAAAAGCAGATTACGTAGACAAGGTATTTAAGGTATAATTATGATAGATAAAAGATTAAATTTTAGAGGCGGTGGTATGGACATGGGTAATGCATCCAACCAAGCACAAAAGTGCTTCTATGGGTAATACTTCTTCTAACACTAGTAGTAATAATAACAATAATAATAACGGTGGCGGCAGTGATAATAGGCTACAATGGCAGATATTGCAGGTCCGGTAACTGCACTACTACATCTTTACCAAGTAACATTGGCTTCAATAACGGTTTTACTCTTTCAACAGATCCTTTGGATATAATGGAACAATATAGAACAGGTAATCTTGCTACTACTATTCCAGGCGGACCAAGTTTTGTAACTTTCGATAATCCTTACATGTCACAAGGGCTGGAAACTAATAGATACAATAATTATTTAGATGCACAAAATCTTAGAGGTTATACTCCTGATTCTGTAAATATTCCTTTTATGCCTTTAGCTAACAAAGGATTACAAATGCTACAGCAATTTGGTAATAATAAAAACACACAATTTTTTGCAGACAACGTAGCAGGTAAATATGGCTACGGCTATGGGGTAAAAGACTATCAACAATACATGCAAGATAGAATGTCTGGTAAAGTTGGAGCATACGGTAATGAAGAACAAGGGCAAAATGCCCTTAGTGGTCAACAATCAGGTATAGCTGCTTTACAAGGAGTATCTACAATACCACAATTTTTACCAGGGGGTGAAGCAACTGACGAACTTATTAGTGAAGATGAAGACATGGATTTTAATTTTGGAACTTATAGTAACCCTATTTACAGAGAAGATTTAGTATAATGAAAAAGTCTGCAGCACAAAAAATCGAGGACCACGAAAAACTTTGTAGAATAATGCAGAAACAAACTTTTGAACAGATCAAAGAAGTTAAAGAAAGAATTTACAGAATGGAAAAGATGATAGTGGGTGGAGCATTAGGGATTATTATTGCTTTACTTCTTAACATGATAAAATGAAAAATAGCTTACTTGTACATAAACACTTAATTGTGCGAGCTGAAGCTGTCAAACCTCCTTAAGACGAAGATCAATTAAAAGAATGGATGAAAGAATTTGTAGATTCTATCAACATGAAAATATTTATGGGTCCTTATGTTAAGTATTGTAACATGGAAGGTAACCGTGGAATAACAGCTGTTGCAATCATTGAAACTTCACACATTGCTATGCATATTTGGGACGAAGTAAGTCCTGCTTTAATGCAATTTGATGTCTACAGTTGTAGTGAACTAAATGTAGAAAACATTGTAACAAAATAAACAAGACT